>OBKH01000031.1_pt1 | contig 54408 bp, 54 predicted proteins | sample 1496241 | NCBI WGS metagenome assembly OBKH01 (sample SAMN03273953, study PRJEB22546) | soil metagenome | isolation source: rice field elevated CO2 plus elevated temperature | place: India: CRRI Experimental farm Cuttack,Odisha-753006 | collected 2013-12-17 | reverse complement strand
GCAACATTCGTTACATGTTCGAAGCCATTCGCCCGGAAATCCGCCAGTACCTGCTCGAATCCGACAGCGACGCCCTGCCCTTTTCCCGGGCCCAGCGTTCTCTGGTCTACTCCCGGGCCAAGAACGAAAGCGCCGACAAGCCGTTCGGCACCCTGATCGACGTGTATCAATCGGGCTTCGAGTTCATCGGCCATTCCATGCGTCCGGCGCCCTTGAGCGACCCCGCCAGTTTCCGCGTGATGGTCGGCGGCCCGCAATGCACCCGGCCGTATTCCGCGTCGGTGTTCAACATATCGGCCATGAGCTTCGGCCCGCTCAGTGCCAACGCCATCCGCGCCTTGAACCAGGGCGCCAAACTCGGCAACTTCGCCCATGACACCGGCGAGGGCAGCATCAGCCCGTATCACCGCGAACACGGCGGCGATCTGACCTGGGAACTGGGCAGCGGCTACTTCGGTTGCCGCACCTCGGACGGGCGTTTCGACCCCGAACGCTTCGCGGCGCAGGCACAGACGCCGCAGGTGCGGATGATCGAAATCAAGATGAGCCAGGGCGCCAAACCGGGGCACGGCGGGATTCTGCCCAAGCACAAGGTCACCCAGGAAATCGCCGATACTCGCGGCATCTTGATGGGCGAAGACTGCATTTCGCCGTCACGTCACAGCGCGTTTTCCACGCCTATCGAGTTGATGCATTTCATCCAGCAGTTGCGTGAACTGTCCGGTGGCAAACCGGTGGGCTTCAAGTTCTGCCTCGGCCATCCATGGGAGTTCATGGGGATCGCCAAGGCCATGCTGGAAACCGGCATTCTCCCGGACTTCATCGTGGTCGACGGCAAGGAGGGCGGCACCGGCGCCGCCCCGGTGGAGTTCACCGACCACATCGGCGTGCCGATGCGCGAAGGGTTGCTGTTCGTGCACAACACCCTGGTTGGCCTGAACCTGCGGGACAAGATCAAACTCGGCGCCAGCGGCAAGATCGTCAGCGCCTTCGACATCGCCAGCGTCCTGGCCATCGGCGCCGACTGGGCCAACTCGGCGCGTGGCTTCATGTTCGCCATCGTTATAGCCCCCATACTAGACCAACTAGTAAGGCTCCACCCTATTCTTAGGTAGGTATTTTTCACTGATAATTTATCTTTTTCCCTCCCCAAAACCACAATTTGACACATTGCAGAATCCCGCCTAAACCTTACATACCCCCAACTAGTATACTGGCCTAGCAATGGTTAGACGGACGCTGCACACCATCATCGAGGTGAACACTGTCGAAGGTACAGTGGGCAGTTCCATTCCAGTCCTTATCCTCGAAAACGGCGATATCAGCCTCTTGACGCTTGCTTGGGTCAGAGAGCAGAAGATTCTTGGAGATCTGGGCCCTGTCTCATTAATGAAGTCAACCGAAGCAGTTGGCCGGCTTTATGATTACTACACCATTGTTGAGAAAGGCCGGTCATTTACCGCTGAGCAACTTGAGCGAATGTTACTCCGATTCGTTGAGGCTAGAGAATTTGGTAACAAGGAACTGGGTTGGGCTCCCGGCTCTGGAAATGTAGCCTATGAAGATTACAGATATGTAATGTCGTTCATTGATTTCTGTGCAGGAAATTTTTCACACATCCCGATCAACCCCAAGGAACTAAAACTAGTAGTTGACATTGGAATAAAGGAACAACAGGCCATTCAGTCAAAAATGGCAATAAAAAAGACCTGGGATAAACTTTACCACCTGACGCCGACCACTCTCGAAGGACAGGGAAAAGTCTTAGTCAGGAGGAGAGCACTTCGTCGCAAAAAACAAAAAAGAACGACGCGCCCAAAACATTTCCCTCCACAAAAAATTTTATTATTAATAAAATCTGTCACTTCAACCCGAGACAAACTATTCTTACTTCTGATCTTCTTCGGAGGACTAAGAAAATCAGAGCCATTCCACCTGTTTGCTACAGACATTAGAATTAAAAACAACTCCGCCATTGTGACGCTTGCTGACCCCGAGACCGGAAAGTATGAATGGAGTGACGCTTTCTTAGGAAACCAAAGCGGAGATAGACAGGAGTTTCTCGCGCAACGCTACGGACTTGGACCAAGAAACAAATTCGGGCTAAAGCATCCGCTACATGCCGGCTGGAAATATATAACATATGAGAGCGATCGAGACGAAGCAACACTACAATGGCTTTTACCAGAAATAGGAATATACTTCGCCGTTCTTCACAAAAAATACATGAATGATGTCAGAAACCACGTTAGAGATGACCATCCCTACTACTTTGTGAACACTAAAGAAGGCCCTGGCTTTGGCCAACCTATGACCATGTCAAACATGGACAAAATCTTCACTCGCGCCATAAGAAAAATAGGACTTTCAACAAGCGACGCCGGAGTCAACCCACACGGAGCACGGCACTTTTTCGGATATTTCTGCGCATCATACTTGCGCCTCACGCAAGAAGTAACACAAATACTTATGCGACACGCAAACATATCCTCAACTCAAGTTTATTACAACCTAGATATCGAAATAGCAAAAATCGAGTTAGAAAAAGGACAAAAAATACTCGCTGAGTCCATACCTGATTTTTGCCAGGAAGCCTCACACTTACTGGACAACGACAGATATGACCATTAAATCATACAAAGCTCCTATTTCAGGCAGAATCATATTCTTAAACACCGACACTCAAAACGTCGTACTATTAGGGGACATCAGAAAGGAAGAAATAAAAGAGTTCGTCCGCTTATACGAAGAAAAAAGAATTAGTGAATTTTGGCATGAGTTCATCCTCCAAATTGCACCTAGCACAGATAAGTTAAACGGATTTGAGATCCATGAAAGAACTCCCACTAGTGGTGCATCAAGTGGGCCGCGCTATCTTAAGACCGAATTCCTACAAAACATACTAAGCAGTACTTCGAGTGGAAAAAAATTGCTTGCCGAGATGGGGAGCCTCAGTATCAGTCAGCAAAAAAAATTACTTACTGTCAACATGCCAAAATCTAGAAATGAATTAATTAATGCCGTAAGAGATATTAAAGGAGTTCTCGCACATAGCTTCTTAGAAATTCTCGATGACAGCGTCTCCGCTGAGGAATTCATCAATAAAATTTCATTAACATTGACCAACTCCAACAAAACAAACAGATCACACCACAGGTGCTTCGAACTACTGACTTTTCTTTGGGACAATAATGTAGTTCTTTTCCCTACTGATTTACGCCAATGGGTCAATAACAACAAGTGGTCAATACTTTGCAATTCAGCCTACTGCCAGAACAAACAGAACATAGCAATGTCGATTTATGTGCCTCCTGAAGCTCTAGGGTATGCCGACAAAAGCTTAACTTTCGCCATAACGGCTTTGGCCTGCTCAAGCATTCGCTTTCCAGAGGATATTACTCCTGATTTAGTTTACGACTTTGAAAACATAGCAGCAGCAAATCTTCGCGCCTTTTACTCTTCCGACTCTAAAGCCAGGTCATTGGTCAGCGATACAGGGCGTCTTAGAACAACGACACTTGCTTTTTTGAAAATGCATAATCGCCTAAACCCTGGAGCAGAGGTTGAGTTAGAGCGGAAAGCAAGGAAGAGTCGATGGGGTGATAACAGGAGCAGGACAGACGGGAATTTTTTATGGCTTTCTGAAGATCACCCTGAACTAACAGAGTGGGCTGAAACATTTCACTTATTTACCAAATCTCGAACAACTGCAAGGGTATCCACAGTCATAGATGTTCTTAACTATCTAGGTGACTTCCTATGCACTCTTGAATCTCCGCCTTTGGCACCTTGGCTGATTGACAGGCGCACTCACATTTACGATGCAACTCTCGTCAACAATAATACGTATTTTGAATACTTACTAAAACACTCTACGACCACAAAACGCAGGAACAGAAATATTTCTACATTAAGGGGGTTCTTCTCTTGGATTCGGGACTACCTTGATGCAACTAATCGTCAGGATTTAAGCTTATTTCCAGAGCCGATTCTTTTGTCAGACTCCCTTGGAAAGGAATTGGCGCCCGCCAAGACACATAGAGACTCACTCCCTCCCTACATTATCAACGAAATGAAGGGAGCACTGATCGAAAATGACTTCGAATTCCCTAAAGCTCATGGCAGATCCCTAGCTCACGTTCTCGATAACGAAACAGGATACCATGTCAGAGTTTTCTATCCTGGCTTAGCCATTTGTATGTACACACTTTTGGACACGCCTATCAGGAGCCATCAAGCACGTTGGTTAGACTCAGGCCAGCTAGATGAATTTATATATAACCCATCAAAAGGAAAATACGAGGTAAATACTAGTAAGTTCGCTATACACGGCCGAAACGAATCAGTACTGCGCATGCAGAAAGATGGGCTGCGAGCTGAAGAAAGCTTGGTTATGTGGGTAAACACAAACAAAACTGGCGCTTATGACAAGGCCAATAACGGCTATATCATACCTTATGTATCTCCAAAACTTTCAAAACTACTAGATACCCAGCTCAAATGGCAAGTACGTTACTTTGCGGAACCCGCCGAACCTATTTCCTATCGAATCTACCAAGATGATGTTCGTGAGCTCAGCAGGCAAAAAATAGTCGCTGGCCCAGATGTTTGCCCACTTTTTCGAGATCCTGGAAGGGCCGACTCTCGTCTTCCGTTTGACTATCAGAAGCTTACCAGATTTTACTCAAAATTACTTGAGAACACTCAGCAGCGAATTTACTCAAAATATGGACAAAAACTGAAACTTGTTTCAAAAGATGAAGATGGGAAACTCAAATGGGTTGTCGACCTACACTCTCTCAGGGTGAGTGGAATCACCAACTTAATTGAGGCTGGCGTCCCACTTGAAGTTGTTCAAATGTTTGTAGTCGGTCATCAAGTGCTGGTCTCAACATTGCATTACCTCAAGTACTCTCCAGCAAAGCTAAGGCAGTTTCTAGAGATAGCTCATGAACGAATGATTAACGATCAGGACTTTGTCGGCTCTGAGATTTTTGCCCAGTCACTTGAAGAGCTTGCTCCATTTTTGTTGACCCCAGAAGGCCCTGGCATGGGGGCTGGCATTGATGCGTTGATGCTTGGTGATGGAATTTGGACGATCAATCCAGATGGAATCTGTCCAGGAACATCATGTAGCACGGGAGGAGTGCTCGAGGTGCCCGCACAAAACAAATACGGGCCCGTACCCGGGGGTCAGCGTTGTGGTCTGTGCAGATACTGGGTTACAGGCCCTGCGCATATTCTTGGCCAAATCACGGCTGTGAACAACTTGGCCTATGTTATCCGAAAAAAAGGACAAGAAATCGCCAAGCTCAACGAGCAATGCCTCGATGCGGAAGACAAGGGAGAACAGAAGGAAGCGCGCCGTCTGCGCGATCGTGTGGATTTGCTCAATAGAGAATTGGAAATCGACATCAACGAATGGGCATCTCGGTATCAATTTGCTCAGCAATCTCTACTAATATTACAAGATTACATCGAAGCCAAGAGGAAAATCATTGCCACTGACAAGAACGTCCCTATTCCATTTCTTACTAGAAGTGACGCGCTTGAGTTGAAAATCACAATGCAACAATCTCACGAATTTGCACTTCTCGATCAGATAACCCAGATGAGCAAATTCACTACGGGATTTTCCAATACGGAAGCGGAGATCGACAAGCATCAAATTTTGTCAAAGATGATGGTAGCCAATGGCATTCACCCATTCTTGCTGACACTAAATGAAGAACAAGCACACGAAGCCGGCAACCTTTTGTCTTCCCTCATTCTTCAGAAAGTTGACTCAAGCTGTCTTAGTGACGTGCTGACCGGAACTAAACCGCTCAGCGAGTTTCCAGCTCTAGATAACGCTATTCAGAGACTTGCTCTGGAGGCCTCCTCTGAGAATTCCCTTCAAAAAGAGAATTTAAATCGAATTGCACAACTCTTGGACGAAAAAGATGTAGATGTTACCTCTCCAGACGAACAACAGGGTGAGGACGAGGACTTGTTCGGATGACTACTCATGAGACCCTAGAAGCACTGTATGCCCACTTGATTGAGGGCTCCCCAAACCCTAGGCAGAAGGAGTCACTGGCACGCATCAAGAAGGCCGCTGACTATCTAGAAGAGCAGCGTATGAAAATTTCCCCTACAGCTATTGAGCGGTATTGTATTGATAGAGATTGGGGTGGGCCCAAGGCACAATCCATACGAAATTCTCAAGCGCTAAGCCACTACGTCAAAGCCCGAGCTTCCGGCCAGACACTGCGGATCCAGAAACGGGCTGGAGACAAAAAGCCTCTCATTCCAGACGAGACTATCCGTGCATATGTCCAACTGCTGGAGGATGAGAGAGATCAGGCTATTGCCAGCCGCGTCAGAATCGAGGCTGGCCTACGTAAGCTGCCCGGCATACCCATCGATGAGCTAATCCGGGTAGGGTTTGGCGGGGCGCCGAATCCAAACGCAATGCCTGAACCTCAAATACACATCCCACCTGCAGCACGAGAAGCAATCGCTATTCTGTTCAACGAAGTCGCACTAAACAACGTAGGGCTACAACTACATAAAGATCGGGTTCGTCAGAATGTCACTTTGAACGTCTTGCTGCATAAGCACCATATGGTCGCCTTACGCTCGTTGATTTTATCACCAGGTATCAACAGTGATGCGAGCGAAGCCGAAGAAACGATTTTCTCCAAAGGTGACTAAATGGCGAACTCCCAAAAAAACCTTGAGATTTTCCAAGCTTGGGTGTCTGCCAAGAGCCCTGAGGATTTCCAGTCAATCGTTCACCGAGACGCACTGTCCAGAACTGAAATTGCTATCCAGTGCGGCTTCGCTAAATCCGTCCTGGCTCAGAACCCAAGGATTAAACGCCTACTTGAAGAGCTGGAAGATCGTCTCCGTTCCGAGGGTGTACTACCTATCAAATCGGGGATACACGGAGCCGGTAACGGGCCAGATGTTCAGACTGGAACAAACCATCACCAACACCCCACAGCTTCTGGCGAAAACACCAATCTTGAGTCCGCCTACACTTCAAATGGCAACGGACAGCAACCCACGTCTCGCAGTCTCGAAACAATTGTGCGCCGCCTCCAATCCGAGAACGCCAGCCAGCGGGCGGAAATCCAGGAGCTGCGACGACAGCTCGCGAGACTGTCTGCGATCCAAGAGGCCCTAGCTACAACAGGCAGACTTCCTAGATGAATACCAAAGCGAGCGTCCAGAGGCGCATCCGCGTACTGGCGATACGCAGCGCCAATCCGCTCGGCCATGGCGGCTACATTTTCTACGGTGTTGCCATTCAGCAAGATGGCAGCACGCAGAACAACGAACACTTCGTCGTTTGTGTCCCTAATCGCCTGCACATCACGACTTCTGTGGAGGTGGGTCAGTGGTGGGATGTCACTGGCACTCCCAGTATTTATGTTCGCGAACACAACGGCCTGAAAATCCCAGAACGACAGATCGATGCTGAAGACGTCAGGCTCGTTCTGCCCAGCGGACGTCACATCGTTACCTTGCTGGCCCAAGGTGAGCGCTTCGCGGGGATCGGTATTTCTAAAGCAACTCGGCTGTGGGAGCACTTTGGTGAACGGCTGTACGAACTGCTTAAGGAGGGTCGAGTTGATTTGATCTCCTCTGTGCAAGGAGTCAGCGCAGCCGTCGCCTCTGCACTCATTAGCGGGTGGAAAGCCTATGGCGATTGCAGCATCGTCCAGCTGCTGCATTCCCATGGTTTCCCGCGCATGGTAGCCGAGAACGCCCTGAGCCACTTTGAAGACAAATTTGAAGACGCACTTCGTGAAGACCCCTATCGCCTCTTGTCCTTCTGTGGATCCTGGCGCAGCGTCGACTCACTTGCCAGGAACCACTACCGGGTCGCGGAAGATGACGAACGTCGAGTAAGTGGCGCAGTTGAGGAGGTGCTTTACCGACTCTTCAACGAGGGTCATACAGCACCGCCTGAGTACCTGGTCTCACAGCGCCTGCATCTCCTTCTGAACGACGGAAGCGGATCACCGTCCTTGCCCACAGAGACGGCCCTGCTTCAGGCTGAAAAAAACGGCAGGTTACTGCGCGTCCAAGGTGGCAAGCAATTGCAGCAGATGGGCGCCTGGGTAATGGAGTGCGCTGTTGCCCGCTCAATCGTTGAGCGCATAGATCCAGCCCCCTTCGACCTGTTCCTACCGCAACTCTTAGCACACCCTCCGCTGTACACCAATGACTCCGAGGACATCGAGCTCAATGGCGAACAACGCGACGCCATTCAGACGATCTTGCACCATCGCATTGCACTGATCAGTGGCGGCGCCGGCGTGGGAAAGACGACGCTACTCAAAGCCCTCTATCGTCATTTCGATGCAGCCGATATCAGCGTGATCCAAGCCTCCATCGCTGGCCGCGCAGCGCAGCGGATGAAAGAAGCAACCAAACGCCCAGCCCGCACCTTGGCAAGCCTTCTGTTCTCGAAGGCCCTACAAATGGCCGATGAAAAGAGCATTATCGTCATTGATGAGGCGAGCATGCTGGATATCATCACCATGTACCAGCTCTGTCTGGCACTACCGAATGGGGTCGGATTGTTACTGGTAGGGGATTCCGATCAGCTTATGCCGGTGGGGCCAGGCCTAGTGTTCCATGACTTGGTGGATGATCCGAGGATTCCTCACGCTCGTCTGACTCAAATCATGCGACACGGCAATGACATCGCAGCCTTTGCAGAGTCAATTCGCAAAGGAATCTGGCCTGAGGTTAGTCGGGACGAAAACAGCACAGTGTCTTTTTTGGCAGCACACTCACACTTGGCTTCGATGAACCTGCCTGACACCTATGCGAACAAGCCCACTGCCAACGATATAGCTAACGACATTGTCCGGTTGTTCATGAAAGCCCCGCAGTCCACGCAAATCTTGTGCTCTCTTCGCAATGGCGTACTGGGGGTCAAGTCACTCAACCTGTTGTGCCAAGCGGCGGTGGGCGCGCAAGCCCCCCGTCTCCATCTCTGGAGCGTCGATGAAGAGAGCAATATCGATACTGGATTGAGGCTTGGTGACCCAGTTGTTTGCACCAAGAATTTTTGGGATATCGGGATACTCAATGGTTCACTGGGTCGGATCTGCGAGATTGAGAAGCAGCCACGGCCGCTGCTGAATGACGACGGCGGCTGCACGGGTTTCGCCATCGCATCGGTGGACTGGGACGATGGAGAAAAGCGGCCGATCACCGCAGAGCTATTGCCCTTTCTTGAATTGGCTTATGCGTTGACCATTCACAAGGCTCAAGGCTCGCAGTGGCCTATCGTGATCGTACCGATTACACCGAGCAGACTGTTGGATCGAAGCCTGCTCTATACAGCCGTTACTCGGGCTCAACACCAGCTGCTTCTGTTGGGCGATGAATCCGCAGCGCGCATGGCAGTCAGTCGCCCTCCTAAGTCCAAGCGACGCCACACCGCGTTACGCCATCATCTCTCATCGGAATCAACACTGCCCACCGCACAAACGCCACACTGGTCAGCTTAATGAGGTGCTTATGGACGAATCTCCTTACAAGCAGCATCGAGAAATGCTGCTCACCGGGTGCTCCCCTGTTGCCTGCTGCTTGCAGGAGTTTGCGATTTCTATGTTCGCGAGCTACCGCTTTAAATTCAGCTCCGGATGCCTTCGTACGTTTGATGCTGAGAAATTCCGTATCTTTGAAGAGATGGCCGCATCGTTCCAACGACATGGTCACAATGATCCGGACTTCGTGGAAGTTTGCCTGGAAATAATTGAAAAAATGACGAAGGCTGCAAGGAACAATCTCTCGCTACTTATGAGATATCAGGCCTTACAAAAAAGCGGCGCACATCCAAATGAGTACCTGATTTTGCTGAAAACCTACCAAATGCAGCACAAGGTCAATCGCGATAAGGGCTACATCGATACAGATCATCTGGTGCACCCTTCTGTAGTTCCCGGAGCTGAGCTTGGCAGCTGGTACTTCGAAATACTGTAGGCCAGGTGCCGGCGGTTGACATGCATCATTAATAGCCAACAATACCAGCTTCATCAAACGACGTTTATTTCATCTTCACGTAATGGAAAACCTGCATGCAGTGAGAGACCTATGAAGCGGATTCTGGTCGTGGTACTGGGCTAGAACGAGTGTTCTGTATTTGTCTGCGGTCGCCAAGCGATCTATTGATAGCTGCCCCATCATAGGGTACTGACTGAACTGCGTCAGGCTGGCGTCAACAAAGCGCTAGGGGTGTATTTCTACCGATTTTCTGCACAAGGCACTCAGTTCCTCAAGATCGGCGAGTGCAGTAGAAATGAGGGGATCAGCATGCGCATCGCCCGAGGCTGGCACTACAGCACCACGTGCTCTGATACCTACCGTGGAAGTCGCAAAAAGGACGCCCCGGAGCGAGAGTCGGCGTTTCTCAGTGCAGTAGAAACCATCTCCCAGGAGAACCCAGCGTACTTCGTCTTCTACCAGCTACGTGCCACTTATTCGTTTCCAAAGGTCGACTAGATGCATGCCTTCAAGCTTCATCAGCGATACTTCAAGCATGGAACGGTGAACCCGGATCGCATGAATACACACAGAACGCTGGGAAGCCAGCTCGTATTCCACCGCCGGGCATTTCGAGAGGTGCTTTTGAAAAAACTTCCCTCAGGCATTGATTATGAATGCTGATAACACATAGCCCCCACAATCCAGGCGCGGGCCAAGGACAACAAGGATGCTCATCATTGAGTCTCCCCCGATTGCTGCTTGCTCTGTCCCCACCACAGCAACTGCTCACGAGCCCCCCAAATGAATTACGTTGAGTTGGTTCAGCACCAAGCCGAGCAGATCTTTGGCAACAAAGAGAAAGCCGACACCTGGCTGACCCAACCGAAAACCGCTCTCGGAGGCAGCACACCACTAGAGCTCTCTCGCACTGAAGAGGGATACGAACTCGTAAAGGCTGAGCTTGAAAAACTCAGTCACGGATTCGCCTGCTGACGTCCCCCTCCCCCAAAGCCCCGGACTCAACATGATTGTTTTTGATCTCAACACAAACGATGCCGAAGCCCTGCTCAAGCACGTTGAAGAATTCAAGCCGAGTTCGGGCGACGCTCGCGAGGATTCAAGGCTGCGTGATGCGTTGATTGAATTGCGAGCCGCCCTGCTGTCGCATCTGGAAGATTCCAACGCTCAATCCGCCCCAGAAACAGGTCGGCAGGTGTAGGTCGAGACAGGAGCCCAAGCACACCCTCATTCTGGCGCTTATGCGCGCCGGCATCCTGACTGAACCGTGCCATGCATTCACACGACGTCGTACCACATCGTTCCAATGTTGATAGCGCTCACGGACAACGTATCCAGAAGCGCTCGAATACTATTTGGCGATAGCAGCACCAAAAGCGAGCCAGCGATCTTTTGATAGGGTGCGAGCCTCCTCAAACAACCAGTCTCGAAAGGCCTTTAATCTCGGTAGGCTTGCGAATTCCGAGCGATAGACAACGTAATAGGCCAATGGAGAGGCAAACTGAATGTCCGGAAACAAGCGGATCAACCTACCAGCAGCCAAATCATCTTGGGCCATGACGCTGCGCGCAAGTGCAATCCCTTGCCCATCTATTGCCGCTTGAAGCACCGCCGCAGAGTTGTTGATCTTCATCCCTCGCTGCGTCGACAGGTCTTTCATACCAGCCATTTGCAACCAGGTAGCCCAAGTCGTGAATCCGGCGTGTCCGTCCATCGACAGGTCATGAATCAGGGTTTGATTTGCCAATTCAGCCAGCGTTTGCAAACAGTCCGGCGTCCTTTTCAGTAGAGGTGAACAAACAGGGTAGATTTCCTCGTCCATAAGTTTTTCTGCGATCAGGCTAGGCCAGTAACCGGCACCATATCGCACTCCGATATCGATTCTTTGAGTCAGGAAGTCTACCGCTTTGAGCTGCGTATCAAGCCGGACGTCAGTATCTGGCCAAGCGGCGTGGAAGCGTTCAATTCGCGGCAATAACCATTTGGCGGCAAACGCGGGACTGACCGTGACCGTCAGAACCCCGCTGGGTGAATTCTCCCTCATCCGTTCCATGCCCAACGTAAGCCGCTCGAATCCAGCCCGAATATCAGGGAGCGCACGCTCAGCAGCCTCCGTAGCGACCAACCGTGCCTTGCCACTGGAGCCTCGATGGAACAGGGGTGTGCCTAACCATTGCTCAAGGGTGCGCACTAGCTGCCCAACAGCCGCAGGGGTGACGTTCAACTCTTCGGCAGCAACAGAAAAGCTTTGATGACGAGCACTGGCTTCAAAAGCCCGCAGTGCATTGAGATGGACGGGCGCTGCCATAGCGGTAAACCTTTTCTTTATCGACCTGACACTTTATCTCGTTTGTACCGCCATCGATAGAGGCCAATAATTCGCCCATACCTAAGCAGCGCATAGTGGGGCCGGACGCTTAAGGGACAAGTTTTAAAGGCTGATGAGCGATTCTTGGTTTACCGCATAGCCTCACTCACTATCTGGAGTATTTAAATGAGCAATCAATTCACCGGCAAGAAATTATTAGTCGTCGGCGGCACCAGTGGAATGGGCTTGGAAACCGCGCGACTCGTATTACAGCAAGGCGGTAACGTAGTCATCGTGGGCAGCCGTGCAGAGAAAACCGAGCAGGCTCGTCAGGAGCTGGCAGCATTCGGCAAAGTGAGCGCACTGACTGCAAATCTGACCGACGCCCAGGGCCTGGCAGCGCTGCTCCAGGAAATTGATCAGCATCACGCTGACTTCGACCTTCTGGTCAACGCGGCGGGCGTTTTTTTCCCTAAGCCTTTTCTGGAGCACCAGGACTCCGACTACGATCAGTACATGCAGCTGAACAAAGCCTCCTTCTTCATCACCCAAAAAGTCGCTGCCAACCTCGTCGCCAAGGGGCGTCCCGGCGCAATCGTCAATATTGGTTCCATGTGGGGTAAGCAGGCTATCGCCGCTACTCCGTCCTCCGCCTATTCGATGGCAAAAGCCGGCTTGCATTCGCTAACTCAGCACTTGGCGATGGAGCTCGCATCCAAGCATATCCGCGTCAATGCAGTATCGCCTGCGGTGGTACAGACCCCTATCTACGAAGGCTTCATTCCCAAGGCTGAGGTTGATTCAGCACTGCAGGGCTTCAACAGCTTCCACCCCATCGGACGGGTGGGGACTCCTGAGGAGGTAGCAGAGGTGGTTGCCTTCCTGTTGTCCGAAAAAGCCAGCTGGGTCACGGGTGCTATCTGGGATGTCGATGGCGGTGTAATGGCCGGACGTAATTAAATTTGATCCACGCATGTCTGCAGAGGCAGGCATGCGCGATTGCTATCACCTGAATCTGCTGGAGGCACTGCCATAGCGCTCAATGCAGCGCTGCATTGGTGTATTCGGCAAGAGTCCTGGAAGCTCACGCTCAACTGCCTGCTGCTTGAGAATCGATACGCGGCGGCGGTGATCACCGTCACCCAATACATGCATTTAATCCCTTGGAGAACAGTCATGCTCATCAATGCTGACTTCACCCTGCGCGCGGCTGTCGCTGTTCATGACTACAACTGGGTGGCATCGCCACAGCCAGGCGTTGAGCGAGTGATGCTTGATCGAGTTGGCGGCGAAAGAGCTCGTGCAACAAGTATTGTTCGCTACTCAGCTGGTTCCAGTTTTGCCCCTCATCAACACCCTGGTGGAGAGGAAATCCTCGTCCTTTCCGGTACGTTTGTAGACGATGATGACAGCTATCCAGCAGGCTGGTATCTGCGCAACCCTCCAGGTTCCAGTCATGCGCCTTCCAGCCCTGAAGACACGGTCATTTTCGTGAAGCTTTGGCAGATGTCTGCGGATGAGCAGGTCAAGGTGCGGATCGACACGCGACGGCCAGATACATGGCAACAAGAAAGCGACCGCGAGGTCTGCCCGTTACATGCCAGTGAATCCGAGGCTGTTTGTCTGGTGCGCTTACCTGCGGATGCACTGTTATTCGATGCTCCCGTCGAGAACTCCGAGCTTTTGGTCTTGGCTGGAGGTTTGGTCGAAGCCGGACGGCATTACGAGGCTGGCAGCTGGCTGCGTTTTCCATCGGGAGAACACCCGCAGCTGTATACCGCAACAGAGGGGTGCACGATCTATTTTAGGCGTGGACGCCTGATCGGGCTCTCAAGCGAGGCATTACCATGAACCGGATTCGCATCGCGATCATCGGCGGCGGCATCAGCGGGCTATACGCGGCTCATTTACTCGAATCCCAAGGCATCTATGATTATGTCTTATTTGAAGCCCGCGAGAGACTCGGAGGACGGGCTCTATCCGTTGCCCTTGAGGGCACAGTCGCAGGCCTAACCGATCCCTCCGACCGCTTTGACCTAGGGCCATCTTGGTTTTGGCCCGATTTCCAGCAGCAGCTTGACAGGCTGGTAGCCGATCTCGGCCTAGAGCGGTTTGTGCAGAACGTACAAGGCGACAGCGTGATCGAGCGCATTGCCGGAGCGAGGCCCGTACGCACACAGGGCTACTCAACTTCGCCGTCTTCGGTACGCTTACTGGGAGGCATGGCGGCTTTAGTCGATGCTCTTGCTGCCAACGTAAATCCCGAAAAAGTGCGCATGGGAAGGGCAGTACGTCGCCTCCTTGCCTGCGAGCAGCACTTGGAAATAGAGAGTGAGAGCCGAGATGGCAGCCGAGAATCATGGGCGGTCGAGCACATTCTGTTAGCCGCTCCACCGCGATTGCTGGCCCAAGACATAGACTTTTTACCAGGACTTCCCCCTTCGGTTACGCAGCTATGGCGAAGTACCCCAACCTGGATGGCTCCTCATGCCAAATACCTCGCCGTATTCGACTCAGCATTCTGGAACAAAACCGGATTGTCCGGACAAGCACGGAGCGCAGTAGGCCCTATGGTGGAGATTCATGACGCCTCGTCGCCTGGTGGGCATGCCGCGCTGTTCGGCTTTATAGGCATCCCGGCGCAGACACGCAACGTAATACCTCAAGGACAGTTGCAGACAATGTGTCGCGCTCAGTTGGTGCGGCTTTTCGGGCCAGAGGCGGGTAAGCCTGTGGCTGAATTCCTCAAAGACTGGGCGCAGGATCCTCTCACCTCTGTTGCTCAAGATTTGCTCGACGGAGGGCAGCACTCAATTAGCCTCGAAGCAACATTCGATTCCTCCCCTTGGGCGGGGCGGTTGATTGGAATTGGCAGTGAATGGTCAGCGCAGTTTCCTGGGTACATCGCAGGCGCCATCGAAGCAGCTGCATTAGGCGTGCGCCTGATGCTCCAAAAACAGAGCTGATCGCGCTCGGCGGACTCGGCCATTTCACACGGATACCCAGAGGATCTCTCATATGAACGGAGCGACTCTCGTTCTGCGGGAACAAACTCAACGCGGCACCATCTGGGGATTGGCATTAGCCAAAGCGTTGGCCGGCGCAAACTCGGTAGTGATTTACGCCACAGGTGGCTGTAGTCGGTACCAGTTGTTCACCAGGAGTTTCGGTCAGGCTGGCTTGAGGTTCATGTTGGCCTCAAATATCAGCAGATCGCTCTCCCCATTCGTGACCACCATGTTGACAAGACGAGGGCTCACTTCAATGACGCCGCCAGGTACTGCCCGCATAGTTTCGGGATACCTTTCAAGCATCAGATCCGCCAGGCCATGACTGCACCCATCGCGGATGAGCTTGATCGTGGTGTCGTCTGCCGTGCCACATTTGATGGGCTTGTAGAACTCAGGATCCAAGACGCCTACGCAATTCAAAATCTCGACGAATTTGAAAATCTTGTTGTCAAAAAAGTCGTCTTCGTTCTTGAGTCGGACGATCGCTAGGTTAATCCTCTCGGCGTCATCCTTCTTGGAAATTCTGACCCAGTTCTCGTATTTGCTGTCCCGATACTTGGTGTCGCTGTTGATGCCGACGCCTAATTGACCCAAGTGCTTACGCAAGATTGACCCACTTCCAAATAGAAACAAATTCAGCAAAGGAAATGGTTAGCGAGCAACAGACTGGATCAGTGACATCTCGGTAACTGGATCAATTTGGTGTCGGCATCAATCAAGCAGGTAGGATCAATTGAAGGTGCCAGCCCTGATGAGCATATTGAACGGAGCCTTTTAGAGACCGCTTTTACCTTGCGTACTTTTCCGATTTAGACGGAAAATTCACCAGTACCCGCAGCCCCAAGCCATTTGGGGCAACATCAAGTACGACCTGGGCCCCGTGCTGCTCTGCAATCGTTTTGACAATAAAAAGCCCTAGCCCGCTACCAGAGCCGGTTTGATTTTTGCCTCGATAGAATCGTTCAAGCACCCGATCACGATCCGCTGCACTTATTCCTGGGCCGTTGTCGCAGACCTCAAGCACTACCCCTTGGTCGGTATCTCGAACTGCCACGTCAATCTTTGCGTGGGCACCCGCGTAACGAATGGCGTTGTCGATCAGGTTATTGAGCAGGATACGCAGCGTTTCGGGATCCCCCGAAATACTGGACGCAGAATGCTCAGCCAACCCAAGATCAATCCCTGAGGCTTCAGCCCTACGAATCTGTTCAGTGATCACCGACTTGCATAGAGCGGATAATTCGATGTTTCTCATGACTGGTAACTGCGCATCTGGCTCCAGGCGCGCCAAGGTCAACAGCTGTTGTGTAAGGTGAGTAAGGCGCGTGACACCCGCCTGTACCTCAGACAGCGATACCTGTCGGTCTTCTTCCTGAGTGGCCCGCTGTGCCAACTCCACTTGAATGCTGATTGCTGCCACTGGGGTGCGTAGCTCGTGCGCGGCATCAGCGATGAAGTGTTTTTGCATGGTGAAGGCATTTGCCAGCCGTTCCAGCAAATCGTTGAGGGCATCAACCAGAGGCTTGACTTCGTTTGGCAGCTCTTTCGAAGCAATAGGCTGCAGACTATTCACGTTGCGCTCTGAAAGTTCTGTCGCCACTGTTCGCAGTGGTTTTAGCCCATAGCTGATGCCGACCCACAAGAACAGGGCTAATAGGGGAATCAGTGATACCACTGGCCACAATAGGTGCACGGCTAAACCGGCAAGCTCTTCCCAGCGTTTATTTTGCGCTTGTGCTACCCGGATAAACTTGTCACCGCGCTGGCTCACAAACGTGTACCAGGTTTGATCCCCGACCTGAACATCGCTCAGTCCAGTTTGCTGCGGTGGCGGCAGCACGAGTGCTGAGTCGGAAGTAAAGCTCAAAGCTCCTGCACTCCAAACCTGAAGCAGCACTTCGTCAGCATTATCATCGCGCAATGGACTGGGTTTATTGCCTGTCCCCGTCAGTACCACTCGTTCACCAGGATCCACATTGATGTGTTCTGCGAGATAACGCATTTGGTCGTTGAGCAGATCATCCAGTTCAAGGACAGCCCCCCAATAGGTGCCAATACTTGCCAACAGTCCTGCCAGAAAAGTGGCTGGTAGCAGCCATAACAGCAGACGCCGACGGAGCGAACTCATGCGTCCTCTCCAATGTGATAACCGACACCTCGAACAGTTCGAATTACCTCGGCCCCGAGTTTTTTACGAAGATTATGAATGTGAACCTCCACAGCATTGCTACCCACTTCATCACCCCAACCATACAGGCGATCCTCTAGCTGCTCGCGAGAGATCACCGCCTCCGGCTCCTTCATCAGCTCGTGCAACAAAGCATATTCTTTGGCCGACAGGCTGACAGGCTCATTGCGCAACCACAGCAGGTGTCGTACTGGATCAAGTCGCAACGGGCCACCCCGAAGCTCTGTCTGCACTCGCCCGGATTGACGGCGGCTGACGGCACGAATCCGTGCAACCAACTCCTCAATAGCAAACGGTTTAACCAGATAATCATCAGCGCCGTGATCAAGGCCAGCCACCCGATCTGGTAGCGAGTCGCGGGCGGTGATTATGATTACCGGTAAGGTCTCGTCGTGTTGACGCAGAACCTTGAGCACATCCATTCCATCCTGACGCGGCAATCCCAGGTCTAGTAGCAGCAACGCATAGGGGGTGGTTTCCAAAGCGAGGACTGCAGCTTTGCCGTCCGTGACCCAATCCACTGTGTGCCCTTCCTGGCGCAAGCCTTTTTGCAATCCGTTGCCGATCATCAGGTCGTCTTCCGCCAGTAAAATTCGCATCGCCTGATCCCTCTCCTCACATCAATCAGCGCGTCGTTGGAGTACAGCGCAGTGTGCCGAAGTCTTATCTCCGCGCATATGGTGCCCAGGTCATAGTGGTTATGACCCTACCAAGCCTCTCAGCATTCTGAACTCATTCCAGCGACCTGCACCTTGAAGTCAACACTTCGGAGCAACGGTCTCTCGGGCCTACAAGGGTGATAAGACTGCCAGCGCCAGCCTTAAGGTGGACTTAAGGAAGCATCCACTACGGTGCGTATCACCCCACCGTGATCAAAACGTGGGTCTTCCCAGTCACCTGACGAGGTCTCCTCATGGAAGAGCTCAATCGCACTCTGTTCCTGGCTATCAACGCCAGCGTCCACTCCTCGGCGCAAATGCAGCTATTGGCGACTTTTCTGGCGCAGTGGCTCATCACCTGCGTACCGCTATTGCTGATTGGATTGTGGCTGCGAGGCACACATCAGCACCGAGTTGCTGCGATAACCGCCACGCTGAGCATCATGTTCGCGCTTGGGTGCAATCTGCTGATCAGTAGCCTTTGGTTCCATCCACGACCCTTCATGCTGGGGCTGGGACAAAACCTCTTGGCGCACGCCCCAGAGTCCTCTTTCCCCAGCGATCACGCCACTGTGATGTTCACGTTGGCCGTGACTCTGATGCTGGCATCGCTGCGCAAACTTGGCGTACTGATTCTGCTGCTGGGCACATTAGTCGGTTGGGCACGTATCTATTTAGGCGTGCATTTTCCATTCGATATTGCCGGGTCGTTGCTGATCTCTTTGATAAGCGCCTGGTTGGCACCGCTGGTGCTGAGTTGGCGGCATCTCGGCGAGCGTCTGCTCGACCTTCTTGAGCGCCTATATCAACGACTTTTTCCATCACTCGCTCGACACAACTCTCATCAATAAGGGAAGTGACGATGCTTGATTTTCGAAGTCATGCGCACTCCGCCACTTTGGTCTCAAAGAAAATGCGAATGCATAAACAGTGTTTTTTCACAGTGGCGGTGCTGCTCACCGGCTGTGCGAGTTATCAAGCGCAACCTCTGGCGCCTCAGAAAATGATGGCTGCCTATGAAGAGCGCTCTCTGACTAACCCAGAGCTTCAGCGCTTCATGACAGCGCGCCTCCCCAAGACCACTGGCGCCTGGGATCTGAGCAAATTAACGCTGGCAGCCTATTACTACAGCCCTGAGTTGGACGCGGTACGCGCCAAATTTACTAGCAGTGAAGCGGCGACAGAAACCGCTAATCAACGACCCAATCCCTCCTTATCGTTGCCACTGCAGTACGCCGATCAGCCGATAAAACCGTGGACGTACGGACTGGCTCTCGACATTCCGATTGAGACTGCCGGTAAACATGGCTATCGAGTGGCGCAAGTGCAACAGCTCTCAGACGCTGCCCGTCTCAATATCGGTCAAACCGCCTGGCAGATCAGGAGTCGTCTTCGTAGCGCGTTACTCGACCATTACGCTGCCAGCCAGCACCACGCGATTATCGAGCGTCAGGTCGATATCCAGCAGAACATAGTCACCATGCTGGAGAAGCAGCTTACGTTGGGGTCAGCCTCGACGTTCGAGTTGAACCAGGAGCAGATCATTCTGGAGCATGATCGTAGCGACCTGGCTAATAGCGAAAAGCTGATGCTGGACGCCAAAGCGCTGATCGCTCAGACCATTGGGATTCCTCTCGGGGCGCTTGAAGCCGTCAAACTCGACCTGAACGACTTCGAGAGTCTGGCCCCGCAGATCCCTGATAACGCTGCCCGTCGTCAAACCATTCTAAATCGCACTGACATCCAGGGCGCCTTGGCCGAGTACGAAGCGAGCCAAGCCGCTCTCCAACTTGAAGTTGCGCGGCAGTATCCGAACCTGTCACTCGGGCTGGGATACTCGTTCGACCAAGGGGTGAACAAGTACAGCGTCACACCAGCGGGCATTACCCTCCCCCTGTTCAACCGTAATGAGGGGCCTATCGCGGAGGCCGAAGCGCACCGCAAGGAAGCCGCCCTCCATGTCGAAGCCCTTCAAGACCAAGCGATCAATCAGACCGACAGCGCTCTGAAGCACTATCGCCTGGCAAAGCAAAACCTGGCGCTCATCGACACCCAGAGTTCGACCCGAACAGCCGCCTTTCAAGCTGACCAACATTCCTTTGATTTAGGCGCGATAGACCGACTGGCGCTATCGCGGTCACGCCGTGCCGTGAATGTCGACGCAATGACCCACGTGGATGCAGTGGTTCAAGTCCAGCAAGCCATCAGTCAACTTGAAAATGCCATCCAGCAACCGCTCGATGGATTCCCATTGCACGCCCAGTCAACCGAGTCGGTCATTCGAAGATGAACACACCTTTTCGTAGCAAAACCTTACTGATCGCCGTGGCGATGGTAGCCCTTGTCGGACTAGGTGCCTTAGGTTCTTTCTTCTATCAAACCATGCAGGTCGCGCCTGCAACTCCAGCTGCCCCCCCTCCGACACGGGTCACTACCGAAGGAGGTTTGACCATCGTCACGCTGGATGAAACGACCCAGACAATCAGTGGTATCCAGAGTGAATCGATCACTGCATCCAAGCATCAAGTGGAACATCTTGCTTACGGAAGTGTGCTTGATGTGCAAGGGCTCAACGATCTGAGCACCCGTTACGCAATGGCTCAAGCAGAATCGTTAGCGGCACAGTCTGCCGCTTCGGCTTCGGGCCAGGAGTATGAGCGCAACGCCTCGCTGTTCAAGGCCAACCAGAGCGTGGCCTTGAAGGTGCTGCAAGCATCGCAAGTCACCTGGAATACAGACAAGACCAAGCTACAGGTAGCGAGTGCCAACATGCAGTCAGTACGCAATAGCGCGCTCCAACAGTTTGGTGCGCCTTTGTCCGGCATGCTCGGAGCACAGGACGCCCCGCTATTGCAAAGGCTGTTGAACCGCGAGGACATGCTAGTGCGCATAGTCCTCCCCCTCGGCGTTGATTTCGCCGCGCCTGAACAGATCGCTATTGAGTCCAGCGAACATCATCGGGAACCGGCTCACCTCATTTCAGTCTCGCCTCAAGTCGACCCTTCGATGGAAGGCCGTGCTTACCTTTACCGAGCAGCCGCGACGTTACCAATCGGTAGCAAGGTGATTGCCTACTTACCGTCGCCCACACCCGCCAGCACCAGTCTCTTCATACCTGAAACCGCCATCCTCTGGTTTGGTGGACAGCCGTGGGCGTATGTGCAAATTGCCAAAGACCGGTTTACCCGCCGTCCTGTCACAGACCAAGCACCCTACAACAATGGGTACTTGGTCAGTACGGGGTTTGAGTCCGGTGATCGTGTCGTCGTGCATGGTGCGCAACTGCTTTTATCAGAAGAACAGCGTCCACCCATCACCGCATCGGCGTGCAAAGACCCCGAATGTGACGACTAACCACACGGCAGCGAATACATCATGTTGAATTCAATTATCCGCTTCGCTGTGCGCTTTCGAGGGGTGGTTATCGCCCTCGCATTTCTACTGGCAGGTTATGGCATCTACACCCTGACTCAGGCCCGACAAGACGTTTTCCCCGAGTTCGCGCCACCGTTGGCGGTGATTCAAACCGAAGCGCCCGGATTATCGTCCGAACAGGTTGAAATGTTGGTCACCCAGCCAGTAGAAAATGCCATGGGTGGCACCCTGGGACTTGCGAGCATGCGCTCCAAGTCGTTACCGGGGCTGTCTATGGTGACGCTGACCTTCAAGGATGGGGCTGACATCTATCGAGCCAGACAACTGGCTGCGGAGCGACTCAGTACGCTCACCGGCACTCTCCCGCAGGGGGTCAAAACACCCGCGCTATTACCACTGACGTCTTCGACCAGCGTCACTCTTGTCGCGGGTATTACCTCTGACACCCGCTCGCTGATGGAGATGCGCACACTGGCGGAATGGACGATCAAACCGCAATTGTTGCGAGTACCCGGCGTGGCTGACGTGATCGTATTCGGCGGCGATCTAAAGCAGTTTCAGATTCAGGCAGATCCCAAAAAGCTGGTGCAATACGGTTTCTCTCTGCAAGACGTGTTGAGCGCTGCACAGCGTGCAACGGGGGTTAGAGGTGCGGGGTTTCTGGAAACAGCTAACCAGCGCATTGTCTTGAACACCGAGGGTCAGGCTGTAACACCAGAGCAGTTGGCTCAAACGGTGCTCAACTACCAGAAGGGTATCGCCGTTCGCCTGGGTGATGTCGCCACGGTGGCCTACGGGCCTGCTCCCGCCGTAGGTGCGGCAGCCATCGAGGGTAAGCCTGCGGTGTCGCTGATGGTGGAAAGCCAATATGGCGCCGACATGATTAGCGTTTCCAGTGATGTGGAAAGCGCCCTGAACAGTTTGAAACCTGCGCTCGAAGCGGAACAGGTGAGCCTGCATTCAGACATCTTCCGCCCAGCCAAATTTATTGAAACCGCGATTGGTCACCTGCAGACGGCACTGCTATTGGGCGGCGTACTAGTTGTCCTGGTGCTGTTTCTGTTCTTGCTCAATATCCGCACGGCGATCATCTCGGCGACGGCGATTCCGCTTTCCCTGTTAACGGCAGTGATCGTGCTCCATCACTTCGGCGTGAGTCTCAACACGATGACTTTGGGCGGCCTAGCCATTGCCTTGGGAGAGGTGGTGGACGATGCCGTGGTCGACGTGGAGAACATCTTCCGTCGACTGCGCCAGAATCAAGCGCTGGAGCATCCCATCTCACCGGCCTTGGTGATACTGCGCGCCTCGCTCGAAGTCCGCAGTGCAGTGGTGTATGCCACCCTGGTGGTTGCGCTGATTTTCCTGCCCGTCCTGGCACTCTCAGGGATCGCCGGGAAACTCTTCGCGCCCTTGGGGCTCGCCTACATTCTGGCGATTTTGGCCTCCCTGGTGGTGGCCCTAACGGTCACGCCAGCGCTGGCGTTTATGTTGTTGACCACCAAGCCACTTCAATCGCAAGAGCCAAAGTTGGTACAGCGACTGAAGGCTCGTTACCTGAAAATACTCGCGAGCATCGAGTCGAACGCTCGCTCAATCGTCTGGATGATCGTCATTCTCTGCACGGTGGCGGCCAGTGCGCTGCCGTTTTTTGGCGGTAACTTCATACCGGAATTGAAGGAGGGACATTACCTCATCCATATGGCTTTGGCCCCAGGCTCCTCGTTGACCGAGTCGATGCGTGTGGGCGACCGTGTAGCGCAAGAGCTGAGTACCGTCCCCGGCGTGCGACTGGTAGCGCAACGCGCAGGGAGAGCCAGTGAAGTAGTCGACCCCACCGGCGTCCACGTCAGTGAGTTCGAAGTGGATTTGAATGGCGTGTCCGCCGCTGAAGAAACCCAAGCTGTAGCGCGTATACAACAAGTGCTCGCCAGCTTCCCAGGTCTGACGACGTCGGTGAACACGTTCCTGACTGAACGGGTGGACGAAAGCATCTCCGGTGTCACCGCGCCGGTCGTTATCAATGTCTTTGGCCCTGACCTGGATGTGCTGGACATCAAAGCCCGGGAAATCGCCCAGGTGATCGGTCAAATCCCAGGCAACATTGGCCTGAGGGTTGAGTCCGCCCAGCAGGTTCCGCAACTGACCATCAGGCTTCGGCCTGAGCAATTGACCCATTGGGGGTTTGAGCCGGTTGATGTGATGGAGGCAATCCAGACGACCTACGACGGAGTAACTGCCAGCCAAATCTATCAGGGCAACCAGACGTATGACGTCACCGTCTCGTTGAGTCCCACGGCCCACCACAGCATCGCGACGGTAGGTTCACTGCTGCTGCGTAATAAAACCGGAACCACGGTGCCGCTCAACCAACTGGCGGTGATCACTCAAACCACCAGCCGTTACCAAATCATGCACAGCGGCGGCCAACGCCTGCAAACCGTCTCGACCGCCGTACATGGCCGAGCGGTGAGTGACTTCGTTCAAGAGGCCCAACGGCGAATCAAACAGGAGGTCACCCTGCCCAAGGGAACCTACGTCTTGTTTGCTGGAGAGGAACAAGCCCGTGCGCAATCTCAACAGGACTTACTGGTTTACACAGCGGCTGCCATTATCGGAATCATCCTGCTGTTATTCCTTGCCCTCAAAAGCATGCGTGCACTGGTCTTAGTCCTGGTAAACCTGCCCTTCGCCCTGGTAGGGGGTGTATTGACCGTGTTAGTTTGCGGTGGAAACTTGTCATTGGGATCACTGGTCGGGTTTGTCACCCTGTTTGGTATCACGCTGCGCAACTCCATCATGCTCATCTCCCATTACTCACACCTGGTGAATGAAGAAGGGATGACATGGGGCCCGGAAGCAGCTCGAAGTGGTGCCGCCGAGCGACTGGTGCCGATCCTGATGACAGCTGTGGTGACCGCGTTGGGATTGCTACCACTGGCGCTTGCCAGTGGCGCCGCTGGCAATGAAATCGAAGGGCCTATGGCTATCGTTATCTTGGGAGGATTAGTGACCTCGACAGCACTCAACCTGTTGGTGTTACCAACTTTGGCGCTGCATTTCGGACGCTTTGAAAAGCGCGTCGAAGAGTTTCCAGCTCAGTTAACACCCGTTGAGTCCGCAACCTAGTGCGAGCAATGACGATTCACGACTTAGATTACCTTGCGACAAAAACAGTAAACAAACTTCTGCTCATTGCCCCCTGGCGTATGGTGAGACTCTTTTTCATGTCCAAGCATGACAAATGGCTCGCCGAATTCAGCATGAAGCTCATTGGCATCATAACGCATGACAGGCAAGCCACTGCACTTACTCGGCCCATCCTCTGCAAAGGTTGCCACGATGACCAGACCGCCTGGTTTAACCGCCCTAAGCACAGCTTGGACATAGGCATGCCGCTCTTCTGCAGTGGTTAAAAAATGAAATACGGCCCTGTCATGCCACACATCGTAGGCATTCGAATCAAGCTTGGTTTCGATGATATTCGATTCTAGCCACTGTACCTTCGCAGCTAGTGTGCCGAGCCTGGCTTTGGCCTTAGCTAGAGCTTTTCCGGAAAGGTCAAGAACCGTGACGTTTTCGTAACCGTTAGCCAAAAGATCATCAACCAGTGTTGATGCGCCGCCGCCAACATCAATGATCGAAGCGGTAAGCGGTACACCCGCCTCTCGAATCAACTTGAGCGAGAGTGCGGCATGCTCTTGAAACCAACTCACCTCATCAGCGGCTTTGGTCGTGTAGACGTCTTCCCAGTGCTCCTTGGATTGCATAGTGATTCCTCTGAGCTGTCTTTGCGGAACAGGGAGGTGCAGTGCACGCCTACAAAGTCTTTGGCTATTCGCGATCTACGAGTTGACTGTATAGCTGAGTGCCATGGGTCAAATTATCAGCCAGTGGGCAGCGACGCTCTACTTCTTGCAAAAACGCCTGCTTCTCTTCAAGGCTTAGATCGGCATCAATCTCTACCAACACTCGCAAGGCCTGAAATCCTGGTCGAACAGAAAGATCCCGCCCAAGTAATCCGACAGGGTCGTAATCAGCCTGAATTTCAAAGCGCATGCCGCGCAGTTCGATTTTACGCTGATGGGCAAGAAAGCGGCCAATGGTGCCAAAGCATCCAGCAATCGCGGCGAGAATCAGTTCCAGCGGAGTAGGCCCGGTATCCTGTCCAGCCGCATGCTTGGGCTGATCCATGATCACGTGGTGCTCACCGCAAGTCACCTCGACTGCAAAGCCTGAACCTAGGGTGCCATGGGCGCTAATCGTTTTCATGGTCATGTCCGCGATATTCCTTTGAGGGTTGAATAGAGCCTGAGAAGCCTTAGGGCAACTCGGTCGCTCGAACTGTCGTGCCCCGAGTCATTCGAGGAAACTCAACCGGCTGAGTCGATCCATTAACGACGTCTGCCGCTGGACGGTTACAACTTGAAACAGGGCTAACACCTACACTCACCTGACCTAGTCAAAGTCCACGCTTGGCATTTTCCCGTCGAAGCGTGTTTAACCAAATATGGGGTCTCGCCAAGAACGTTAACAACAGCTCAGTCCCAAAGCGCCATAACCGTCCTGAGCTAAGAGCGCTTGCAGGTATTGATCCCAATAAGCAAATAGCCCGGACAGAAGCGAAAGATGCCGGTAGCCAATAGTACGGCGCCAAACCAGCCCCACCAGCCAATGAACCCTGTCAGGCTTAGACCGATAAGAATTAGGCCTGCGACAACGCGCAGAATGCGGTCGATGGTTCCAACATTTGCTTTCATGGCTATTTCCTTATCTATCCGTTCGACGGTTTTCGATCATAGAGAACAGCAAAATACCGGCCAGCATAGCCAGCACAAACACGATGATTTGCCAGTGTCCGGTGAGCAAAATCGCTACCGCTGGCCCAGGACAGATGCCGGCGATACCCCAGCCAACACCGAACAAAAGACTGCCTCCAATGAGTCGAGAGTCCAGTTCACGTTTGACGGGTAGCTGCATGGGTGAGCCAAGTAAGGATTTCCTCTGTTTGCGGGCCCAATTGAAGGGCAGGATCGCCACTGCGATAGCGCCAGCCATGACCAGCCCCAGGGAGGGATCCCAAGCACCCGCCAAGTCAAGAAAGCCTAGCACTTTGGCGGGGTTCGCCATGCCACCCAGTAGCAGGCCAAGTCCGAAGATCAATCCGGCAAAAAAAGCAGTCAATTTCAGCATGCTCAGACTCCCAGCACATGACGCACGACATACACCGTGGCAAATCCCGTAGACATAAAGCACAACGTTGCAACGAGGGAGCGCGGGGATAAGCGCGATATGCCGCACACGCCATGGCCACTGGTACAACCGGAGCCATAGCGGGTGCCGACGCCGACTAGAAGACCGGCAAGCACCAAACCAACCCAGCCAGTCTGGAACTGAATCATCGGAAAGGCAGCAAACAGCGTCCAGAACAAAGGCGCCAACAGTAGGCCAAGTAGAAACAACGCTTTCTCTCCCCAGCCATCACTACCCCATTGGAGTACGCTGCCGAGCAATCCGCTAATTCCCGTAATACGGCCATTGGCGAGAATAAACACACTGGCCGCCAGCCCGATCAACGCGCCTCCGGACAGGGCTGACCAGGGAGTGAAGTTAAGCCAGTCGATGCTCATATCGCGTCTCCCGCACAAAATAGTTGGTAAAGGGTATTGATCACTGCAAGTGCTGCCGGGCTGTTGATACGGTAGTAGATCTGCTTGCCGTCGCGACGCGTCTCCACGAGTCCTTCCCGACGCAGTACTGCGAGTTGCTGAGACAACGTCGGTTGCTGAATGCCAAGCAAAGCCTCCAAGTCGCTGACGTTGAGTTCTCCCTGCGATAATTGACAGAGCAGAAGCAGTCGATCTGGGTTGGCAAGAGCCTTGAGTAGCTGACCAGCAGCATCAGCGTTGGCGCGAAGCTGCTGGATATCGAGAGCGTCTTTGGTGATGGTCATAGCAATGCATTCACTTAATATAAATATAATATATTATTTTGTATATTGATTCGCAAGCTGTTTCAGTTCTTGGGATTGAAACCATGGGACGAAGTACTTCGAGGCTATCTCTATCATTCAAGCGAGCGCAGGCTCAAACAGGTCAGTTGACGTCCGAAAGCTCGGCGTAAAGACCACTTGGGACAACCATTCACTGAGTGAGGCCTAATGAGAAATCGACGAGCGACCTTAGCTCTCACCCGGATAATCGGGTTTCAGTTGAGATTAGAGTCGAGTGCTTTTACTGTGCATTCCACGGATAGCATGACCGTCATAGTGGCGACCAGCAGTGGGCTGCTTTGCCGGTGAGCACTTCCAGCCAGTGATCCAAAACGTCCAGGTGCCGAGGCTTACGGTAGACTTTATTTACCTTGCACCACTCGAACATGTGCATGGCTGATGGCTTTGTAGACGCGAATCAATCTTAAAAGCGGCCACCAGTCATATAGAAAAATCTGCAGCGGTCGCCACATCGCCACCCAGCCAACGATCACCAGGCTTTCGCGCGCCATGCCGACTAAAGCGCCAGTACCAAGTTGGCCGATGACATCCACGGCAATCAGGCAAAGGGTAACAAAAGCGATGCCGATCACCAGGCTGATGCGGCCATCTCGAAGGAGGTGTTTTAGCTCACCGCGCGTGAGGCCTGCCTTATGATCAAAGTAATTGTGGATTGCCTCGATCATGATCGCACTTGGATCGCCCTCTGCTGGTAGGTGCTCAAGGTGGATTGTGATACGAAGCCGGCTGTCCGACGAAAATTCAGCCGCCCAAGTCTCAATGAACGCTTCAGCTTCGCTATCGAGATCCTTGTTAAGAAAAGGGGTCGGATCCATCGAGTTAAACAACTGTCCAAGCTCGCGTACCCGAAGTTGAAGGTGGTGCTCTGGTGATGTTTTTTTTCTCATGGCACTTATCGATTGTCATGCATTGGCAATTTCGAGTTGCGCGACTCGCATTCGCAGCGCCTCAATCCTTACGCAGCGCTCTGACCGCCGCTGGCATCACCGTCAAACCCTAGCTCCAATTTACCTACAGCGTGCCGATGAACAGCCGGCGAGGACGGCCTGTATCCAAGAAAGCTGAGTTTAGTTTTGTCGAAATAAACCGACTCGGAGAGATTGCACTCAAGGAATCATGACCACAGCAACACCTGCTTGGCGCGAGACAGCTTTACTGGCCAAGCGTGCCGAAAAACCCACTCACTTGATTGAAGTCAACTCTGCGACTTCCTGTTTGTCTACACTGAAACAACTAGGGACTATCAGGCCCGTGGAGCACGTCATGTATTGGTTCCGTCATCACTACCGCAATCTTTTGCGACTCACCCTAGGGGTGTGGGTGTTGGCTGTGATCGTGACGGTGTTTCACGGCTGCTTGGTGCAGCCGCAGCATAGCCTAAGTGCAACGCACGAGACTCCTTCCACGCTGCAACAAGTGGATGAGCATGCGCTGCATGCCAGCGGCTGCCTTAAGCATTGTGCCGATGCAGCAAAGGCGATCAGTCCCGCATCGCAGATCCCGACACTGGATCTCGCCAGTTTAGCGCTTGTCTTGCTGTTACCTGCGATGATGCTGCTTAACCCCGCTCAAACAATAACCTTCGCTGCACTCGCACTGAAGCGCCCCGCGCCATCGGGGCCACCAGCCCGCCTTATATTCGTCCGCTTCAACGATTAATTCGCCTTTCAGGGCGGTCACACCGTGGCCGCTCTGCTTCATTGCGCCGATTCGGCGCGGCTTAGTAGTTCCTACTTATCTCTAAACCCGGAGTTCACCATGCAAACACAATTGAAACTGGTTCTTGCCGCCGTTTTGGCCAGCAGCATCTTCATGGCTTCTGCCGAAGATGAGCATCCCCCTGTCGATGCACCTGCCAGCGCAACGGCTGCCAGCGCACCGTCCGAGTCGGTGATGAATAAAGCGATGAGCGAGCAAATGCAGAAAATGCAGGCCGCTCATGACAAAGCCGCCGCCGCGAAGACACCAGCCGAACGGCAAGCAGCCATGCAAGAGGGCATGAAAACGATGAGGGACAGCTTGGCCATGATGAGTAAGCAGCAAGGTGCTGCTGGTTGTACGGGCATGAAGACGGGCTCAGGCATGGGAATGTCTGGCTCCAAGGACGGTATGGGTATGGGTAACGGAATGATGGAGATGATGATGAAAATGATGGATCAACAGTCGTCGATGATGGATATGCCAATGAAGAAGTGACGACCGCTATCCACCAAGGATTACGGCGCTGGCAATGCGACGGCGGTGTCGCCATGGCCTGCATGGCTAGAGCGACACCGCCGTACTACTCAATAGCACTCCCTTAGGAGTACAAGACCATGATGAATTCACCACATTCAGCTAACACCTCTCCAGCATTTTAGAGGAGCAAACCCGGCATAGCGCTGGGCATGCTGTTGGTGATCGTGCTGTTTTATCTGGCCAGAGAACACTACGGCCATATGCTGGGCTTACTAGCGACACCCATGTCGATCATGGTCGCCACCGGCAAGGCCGCTGGCAGCGGCGTCTTGTTTCGTGATGCCGCTGCCATCGAAAATCTGCGCAATATAGACACCTTGATTGTCGACAAGACGGGCACCCTCACTGAAGGGCGGCCAGCGTTCCACAGCGTCGAAGCTGTATCTGGATTTCCTCAGGATGAAGTACTGCGCCTGGCTGCGAGTCTTGATCAGGGCAGCGAGCACCCGTTGGCCCGCGCCATCGTCGATCAGGCACGCGCCGCAGGTCTGACACTGAGCCCACCTGAAACCTTTGAGTCGGCCTCAGGTATTGGAGTAAGCGGTCAAGTCGAGGGCCGTCGCCTAAAGTTGGGCAATACGGCGTTAATGCAAGAGGCTGGCGTCACCACCGAGAGCTTGCAAACGCAGGCCGAGAAGCTACGCGGCGATGGCACGAGCATCATGTACTTAGCTGTCAATGGCGCCCTGGCAGGCTTGCTGGCTGTAGCCGACCCAATCAAACCCACCTCGAAGCTGGCGGTCGAGCGCCTGCAGGCGGATGGCGTCAAAGTCATCATGGCCACTGGCGACGGCCTTACCACGGCGCGTGCGGTCGCTCTGCATCTGGGTATCGAGGAGGTACATGGAGAGGTCAAACCGCAAGACAAAGAACGTCTGGTCGCGTCTCTGCAACAAGCCGGACACCGTGTGGCGATGGCCGGCGACGGCATTAATGATGCCCCCGCGCTGGCTCGCGCTGATGTAGGAATCGCCATGGGCACTGGCACTGACGTAGCGATGAACAGCGCTCAAGTCACCCTGGTCAAAGGAGATCTGCTGGGTATCCTGCGTGCACGCAGCCTGTCAGTAGCAACGGTGAGAAATATGCACCAGAACCTGACATTCGCCTTCCTTTACAACGCAATGGGTATCCCGTTGGCAGCCGGCTTGCTCTACCCGCTTACCGGTCACCTTCTGTCACCGCTAATTGCCGCACTGGCCATGAGCGTGAGTTCGGCGTCGGTGGTATTCAACGCGTTGCGCCTGCGCCAGGCGTCCATTAATTGAGTGATAAAGACCGCTTGACCTTGCCATGGCAGCAAGGTTGAAGATCAGCCAACGTCACAGAAAAGCCGAATGCCTCAGTCTTTGCATGATGCATTTTGTTATGAGGAATCACCGATGAAAACCGTTGAACTGCAAGTCCAAGGCATGAGCTGTGGCTCATGTATCAAACACGTCACCGAAGCGTTGCGCCCACTTGAAGGCGTCAGCGACATAGCAGTGGATCTCCAAGCCGGACGGGTGAAGGTCAGCGGCGATTCGGACAGCCATGCGCTGCTTACAGCCCTGCAGGACGCTGGCTATCCAGCACAGCTGGCGACAATGGAAAGCGTAGCCAGTAAGAAAGCCTCAGGTTGTGGTGGGAACGGCGGCGGTTGCTGCTGTCGGTAAGCGCTATTTTTAAACGGCAATTGACGACTACGTTAGGGCTGGCCAGACACGGCCTATCAAAACAAGACAAATCTATCGGTGCCGCTCAATCGCAGCCCAGCCAAATTGCCATTGCCTACCTGACGGAAATGTAATCACGTGCTGCCTGATGATGTGACATCTTGCTCGCAAATTGGCGGCTGCAACCGACTCTCTGAAGCGAGCCATGGCCGTACTGTGGCAGCGGTTCCGTATCTGCCTGGACTCAGACTTACTGGATACCCCCCGATGCATTCCAGAACATCAAGACGCACTTTCGTGAAAGCCTTGGCGGCAGGCGGGGTACTCGCAGGCTTTGGGCTGTGGCGCAGCCCGGTGTGGGCAATTACCAGTCAGGGGCAGCCGAATGTGCTCGCTGGCACTCATTTCGATCTGACTATCGGGGAGATGGGGGTGAACTTCACTGGCACGCCCCGCACCGCCATGACCATCAACGGTAGCCTCCCCGGCCCGATATTGCGCTGGCGTGAAGGCGATACGGTGACGTTGCGGGTCAGGAACCGGCTCAAGGAAGACACCTCGATCCATTGGCACGGCATCATTCTGCCGGTGAACATGGACGGTGTACCGGGTCTGAGTTTTCACGGCATCGAACCGGGCGGCCTGTACGTTTATTCGTTCAAGGTCAAACAGAACGGCACCTACTGGTATCACAGTCATTCCGGGTTCCAGGAGCAGGTCGGCGTCTACGGCCCCTTGGTCATCGATGCAAAGGATCCCGAACCCTTCAGCTATGACCGTGACTATGTGGTGATGCTGTCCGACTGGACGGATGAAGACCCCGAGCGGGTCATGAAGAAACTCAAGAAACAATCCAGTTACTACAACCTGCACAAGCGCACCGTCGGCGACTTCATTGATGACGTCGGTAAGAACGGTTGGTCTGCCACCGTCGCGGATCGGAAAATGTGGGCTGAAATGAAAATGAACCCCACCGATCTTGCTGACGTTAGCGGCGCCACCTACACCTACTTGCTTAACGGGCAGGCTCCCGATAGCAACTGGACAGGTATTTTTAGGCCCGGAGAACGGCTACGCCTGAGGTTCATCAACGGCTCGGCGATGAGCTACTTTGACGTGCGTATTCCTGGGCTGAAAATGACTGTCGTCGCCGCAGACGGGCAGTACGTGAAACCGGTGAGCGTTGATGAGTTCCGCATCGCCGTGGCCGAAACCTTTGATGTGATCGTCGAACCCACCGAAAACGCATACACCTTGTTCGCCCAGTCGATGGATCGTACCGGTTTCGCAAGAGGTACTCTGGCTGTACATGAAGGGCTCTCAGCTCCTGTGCCTCCCCTGGATCCACGTCCGTTGATCACGATGAGCGACATGGGCATGGGTGATATGGCCGGCATGGATCATGGCGATATGAAGGGTATGACCCAGGACTCGATGCAAGGCATGGAGAGTATGGATCACAGCCAAATGTCGGCCGGCGACGACAAAGGCATGCAGGGTATGACGGGCATGGACGGTGGATCGATGCAGAGCATGGATCACAGTCAGACGCCAGGCTCGGCAGACACGTCAGGTCACTCGATGTCGGGCATGAGCAGCATGGACTCGATGGAGCCTCACCCGGCCTCGGAAGCGAATAACCCGCTGGTCGACATGCAGGCGATGAGCCCCACACCGAAACTCAACGATCCTGGCATGGGATTGAGAAACAACGGTCGCCGGGTACTGACCTACTCAGACCTGAAGAGCACCTTCGAAGATCCCGATGGCCGCGAACCAAGCCGCACCATCACCCTGCACCTGACCGGACACATGGAAAAATTCTCGTGGTCTTTTGACGGCGTCAAATTTGCGGATGCCGAGCCACTTCATCTCAAATATGGAGAGCGCATCCGAGTAGTTCTAGTCAACGACACCATGATGATGCATCCCATTCATCTGCATGGCATGTGGAGTGATCTGGAGGATGAAAACGGTGACTTCATGGTTCGCAAGCACACCATCGACATGCCGCCTGGCACCAAACGCAGCTACCGCGTGACCGCCGATGCCCTGGGGCGATGGGCGTACCACTGCCACCTGATGTACCACATGGAAATGGGCATGTTTCGCGAAGTCCGTGTGCAAGAGTAGGAGCCAGACATGAACTTCGAAAGAACCGCTAAACCGCTACTCGCCGGCCTTGCCATCCTGGGGATGGGTGTCATGCCGTTTGCATATGGGCAGACCGAGCTGATGCAAGGTATGGACGGCAAGCAGATGCAGGAGATGGATCATTCCCAAATGCAGGGTATGGATCACTCTCAGATGCAGGGCATGGATGACAGCCAGATGCAGGGTATGAAACCCGCAGCGCCCCAGCAAAGCCGTACACCCATTCCGGCACTCACCGATGCAGATCGCGCGGCGGTGTTTGAAAGCCATGCCGGCCACCAGATGCACGACAGCTCGATCAACTCATTTTTCCTGATCGATCAACTCGAATGGCAAGACGCTGACAAGGGCAGTGCATTACGTTGGGAAGCCAACGGCTGGATTGGCGGTGACACGGATCGTCTCTGGCTGCGAACCGAAGGCGAACGAACCAATGGCGTGACAGAAAGCGCTGAGCTTCAGGCACTCTGGGGACACGCCGTGAGTCCCTGGTGGGACGTGGTCAGCGGTGTGCGACAAGACTTCAAACCAGGTGCACCCCAGACATGGGCGGCACTGGGGCTGCAAGGCATGGCGCTTTACGACTTCGAAACTCAAGCTACCGCTTACCTGGGCGAGGCTGGCCAGACCGCGATGCGGCTCAAGGGCGACTACGATATTTTGCTGACCAACCGTTTGATTCTGCAGCCCACTGCTGAAATCAACCTCTATGGCAAAAACGATCCACAACGGGTCACAGGCTCCGGGCTGTCGGACACCGAGGTTGGCCTGAGACTGCGCTATGAAGTACGCCGCGAGTTCGCACCTTACATCGGCGTGACCTGGAACCGCGCCTACGGCAAAACAGCGGACTACCGCCTTGAAGAAGGCGAAGACAAGAGCGATACGCGCTTTGTCGTCGGTGTGCGAATGTGGTTCTAAACCTGATCGATAGATACACCCCACATCCAGTCAATCAATAACACCCCACCCACGGCCCAAGCCGTCAGGAGCCTTGCATGTCATCTTTTAAAGCCCTCGGTGTTGTCGCTGCACTCAGTATCGGTTTGTTGTTGAGCGCTGCTGCCCAGGCGCATCCAAAACTACTGTCCTCTACCCCGGTCAATGGCACCACCGTGGCTGCACCGGCAAAAATCGAACTGAATTTCTCAGAAAAGCTCACCACCCAGTTTTCCGGCGCGAAACTGATCATGACCGAAATGCCGGGCATGTCCGCCCACTCCCCTATGGGTGTCAAAGCAAGTGTCGCGGGTAGCGCCGATCCGAAAATGATGGTTATCACCCCGGCAGCAACGCTCACACCTGGCACATATCAGGTTGAGTGGAGGGCGGTTTCTTCCGATACCCACCCGATCACAGGTACCGTGACCTTTAAAGTCAAGTGATCCATGGACGACTCAATCTACATTAGCCTTCGCTTCGCGCTCTATATCGACCTGATGCTGCTCTTCGGGCTGGCACTGTTTGGCCTGTACAGTCTCAAAGGAAAGGAACGCGCAGACGGTGCCGTGTTGAATTTTGGGTCGTTACTGGGGGGAACTGCCCTTATCGGCATACTGCTATCGATGGCGGCCATGCTCCACATGGCCAAGACGATGAGCGGTATGTCCAGCGTCATGGAATTGCATCACCACATCCTGCAGATGATGCTGATGGACACTGACGTCGGGTTGACCTGGATGGCCCGAATAGCCTCGTTGACGGTGGCGGTCATCGCCGCGACTCTCAATCGAGGAGCCCCGGCATTGAGCCTCTGGCTGGTCACATTGTGCGGGGCCATCGCCCTGGCGACGCTGGCCTGGACAGGGCATGGCGCTATGGATGAAGGCAGTCGACGCTACCTGCACTTCACCAGCGATATTGTCCATCTTCTGGGTGCAGGCAGCTGGTTGGGCGCTCTCGCCGCATTCGCGCTGTTATTGCGCTCAACCAACCTCACAGGCGATCTGCAGATACGGTTGCTGGCTCGAACGCTGACTGGTTTCGAATCAGCGGGGACGCTTATCGTCGCAACCCTGGCTATCACCGGGATCGTCAACTATCTGATGGTTGTCGGGCCAGCATTCGAGACGCTGACATCCAGCAGGTACGGGGCCCTGCTGTCTTTGAAGGTATTCTTGTTTGCGGGGATGCTGGTATTTGCGGCGGTGAACCGCTTTCACCTGAGCCCGCTGCTTGAGCGATCCATTCAGGCAGATACTCACACCGTCGCCATCAACGCTTTACGGCGGAGCATGATTCTAGAGCTCTCGGTCGCAGTGGTCATTATGGGTCTGGTTGCCTGGCTCGGCACACTCAGCCCAGAGATAGAGATGTCAGCTGAGTAACCCGTGAAGTGAATGCAGGCAGTGCTTCCCAATATTCTATGTTGAGCCTGTGCGTCCGCGCTGAGTCGGCTGTAGAAACTACATCAGCTTGTATTGAGGCATCGGTTTTGGCCGCAAACTGCTGCAATACAAATCGTGGAACCTGCCAATATGAAACTCTTGGTAGCTGAAGATGAACTGAAAACTGGAATTTACCTGCAGAAAGGCCTCACCGAGGCCGGTTTTAGTGTTGACCGCGTCATAAATGGTAACGACGCTCTTCAACTCATTCTGGAAAGATCCTATGACTTGCTCATCTTGGATGTGATGTTGCCTGGTCTCAATGGTTGGGACGTCCTGAGAAAGATCCGTGCCGCAGGCGCAAGCGTGCCAGTGTTGTTCCTCTCAGCTCGGGATGGCGTAGAAGACCGAGTTAAAGGGTTAGATCTGGGTGCTGATGACTACATGGTCAAGCCTTTTGCGTTCTCCGAGCTACTTGCTAGAGTCCGAGTCTTGCTGCGTAGAGCAACCCCTCCTTCCAGTCAGACCCATTTAACAATTGGCGATCTTGAGCTTGATCTACTCAAACATCAGGCGTTTCGCGGAGGGAAACGGATTGACCTAACGGCGAAAGAGTTTTCGTTATTGAAATTTATGCTCCAGCACCGCGGTGAAGTTCTTCCGAAATCACTCATTGCATCACAGGTTTGGAATATCCAGCTTGAGAGTGGCACCAATGTCATCGAGGTTGCCGTACGTAGACTGCGAGCGAAAATTGATGACAGTTTTGAATCCAAATTGATTCACACCTCACGCGGCATGGGTTATGTCATCGACCTATCGTAGAAAACAGTTCGCGGCATTATTTTTTACTATGTCGAAAAGCTCTGGCGCTCACATTCAGCTTGAAAGGCATAAGCACTTACTGCATGAGGTAGGTCAAGCTGACGAAGGTGCAAGCCCCTTCGTCACCTCACACAACGCGATCTATCCCTCGGCTATCGCGTCATCGCTGCACTCGGAAACGAGTGACCTTGATGTTCCCGGAGGGTGTCAGGGAGTTTAGAGGGCCTCAGAAGCCCGCTGGGGCCAATCATCGTTATAGAGAGAAGCGAGCCAGAATGCCGTCCAGCTCCACTGCCAGACGCTCCAACTCCTGGCTGGCGGTGCTGGTCTGTGCAGCGCCGCTGGCGGTCTGCATCGACAGGTCACGGATGCGCACCAGGTTGCAGTCCACTTCGAAAGCGACCTTAGCCTGCTGCTCTGCGGCCGTGGCGATGACCTGATTGCGCTCATCAATGCCCGCCACCGACTGCGAAATACTCCCCAGCACATCCTTGGTCACTTGCGCTCGGTGACGCGTGCGACCGGCCTGCGTCGCGCTTTGCGCCAGAGCTTGAACGGTCTCGTCAGTACCATGGTGGATGCCATCCATCATCTCTTCGATTTCTCGCGTCGAGGCACCTGTACGATGAGCCAGACTACGCACTTCATCAGCCACCACGGCAAACCCGCGTCCTGCTTCGCCGGCGCGCGCGGCCTCGATGGCGGCATTGAGGGCCAACAGGTTGGTCTGGTCGGCCACCGCGCGAATCACTTCAAGCACCTTACTGATACCCAGGGTTTGGGTCGCCAAGGTCTGGGCGCGAAGGCTCGCCTGTTCCACCTGGTCGGCCAGGGTACCGATGTCGGCCATAGTCTCGTCCAATTGCTGCTGGCCTTCGCGTACCGCCGTGCTTGAGGAGCGTGAAACAGTGGACGTTTCTAATGCGTTGCTGGCCACCTCCTCCGCCGTTTGGGTCATCTGGGTGACCGCTGTGGCAGCCTGCACGATCTCGCTGTACTGCTGTTGTAAGCCTTGGGCACTGTCATGCATGAGCGCTCCCATCTCCTGGGTCGCCGAATTCAAGCGAGCGACGGCGCCGCCGATCTGTTGGATCACAGCATGCAAGTGGTCACGCATGTGCCCCAGCATTTGCAGCAACTGCGCCACCTCATCCTGCCCACGGACAACCACCGGCTGGCTGAGGTCGCCGGCAGCTACGGTCTTGGCCACTTGCAAGGCCTCCCTCAGCGGTCGGGTAATGCTCACGCTCAGACGCCAGGCCTGCAACAGCATCAGGGCCAGCGCTACGACAATAGTGATGGGGAGCAGCAGTTGTACCTTGGCGAAGGTAGTGGCGGTATTGTCCAGGAACTGGGCAGTGGTCTGCTTGTTCAGTTCGCGTAGCAACTGCACTTGCATGTCCATCAACGCGCCTTGGTTGGCCAGGCCATTGTTGGCCAGGTTGGTGGCTTCGTTCAGCTCCTTGCGCTCCACCAAGTCAATGGCCTGTTTGAACAGGCTGACAAACTGTTGGGAAGCATCCTGCAGCAGCTTGATCGAGTCCCGCTCTGGGCCTTCCGGTACCTGCGAAAGATACTGGGTGAAGCCCTGATCCACCTCGCCTTTGAGCTGTTGCAGGTTGATCTTGCGGTTGACCAGCTCGGCCGGATCGCTGGCGTATACCAGCAACAGTGCTGCTTCTGTGCGCATCTTGCCCAGGTCGATGGCGATAGCATCGGCTTGGGCGATGCTCGACAGCGGCCCCTGCTCGATCAGCTCACCCTCGTGGCGGATGTGTTGCATCGCCGCTAGGCACAATCCGCCCAACGTAACCAATAGCAGTGCGCATAAGCCGAAACTGGCCAGCAGGCGCTTACCTATGCTCAGGCGACGCAACAGCGAAGGGCAGTGAAAGGGCTTTCGGGAGAAGGCAAAAAGAAGGTTCACTGCGGCGGGCTCTTTTGAAATCGACGCAACGGTTCTAGCAGGTGAGAATGATGGCTTTATGACACTTCGTGATTGCTTCGAAATAAATAGTCAAACGCGGGCGATTTAAGAGCTTGATGGCATCGATCATCAGTCACAGTGGACTGCGCTGCATTCCAGCACATTCAGGCAGAGCAGCGTGGCAAGACTGCCGATGGGAATAATCTTCGGGCTGAGTTCGCAGCCGATGGTGTTGAAGTAGATAATCGCCCCGCTGACAAGATCAGATGATCGCTATGAAAGCGAATGACGGAAACACTGTCGATTTCTGCTCCATCTGACCAAAGCGATTTCAAGCATCACTGAGCTCAGGAGTATTGAATGTCCGACCTGAACGATCCACGCGTATTTTTTGCAGCTGAGCGAACGTTGCTGGCATGGAACCGAACCAGCCTTTCGCTGATGGCATTTGGCTTTGTGATTGAACGATCCGGGCTCCTGTTGCAGATGCTAAAGCCGGGCCTTCTGGGCCCGCCTGGAAAACATGTTTCGTTCTGGATTGGTCTGGCTTTTCTGATGCTGGGCTCATCGGTTGCCTGCTGGTCATCCTGGCAATACAAAAAGGTGGTCAAGACCCTCAAGCCCGTTGAGATCCCCCTTGGCTACAGCGTTAATGCTGGCCCCGGCATTAATGTCATTACGGCAATCCTGGGCGTTTTGCTCATGGCCTATTTATCCATTATGTGAGCAAGGCTGGCCTGCCTAACCTCACTCGGCTTCCCGCCTTCACTTCTGCATTATGAGGGGCTAACGGCCGTCCCATGGGCTCTAGACCGGTACAGCCGAGCATTTTCGACGAGCAAACGAGCGAGTGTGATCGATTCACAATTATTTCAAAACATTGCTGAAAGCACCGAAATCGTCATCAGACAGAAATATATAAAGAATTAAATCGTCACTTCTCCGATAGGTGGGTACCCCACTTAACTCCTTTCATTGAGGTGTTGTCGTGATGTTGCTGACTAAAAAAAGCCTGTCTGTCTTGCTGGCTTCCCTCTGCATGAGTGGATTTGCTCATGCGACCGATGTTAACGGTGCAGGCTCCAGCTTTGTCTACCCGGTTTTGTCCAAGTGGTCGCAGGACTACAGCAAAAGCTCCAGCAACCGTATCAATTATCAGTCGATTGGATCGGGCGGCGGTATCGCTCAGATCAAGGCTGCCACAGTAGATTTCGGTGCGTCCGACGCCCCATTGTCCGCTGATGACCTCAAAGCCGGTGGTCTGGGCCAGTTTCCCAGTGTTATTGGCGGTATCGTGCCGGTGATGAACATTGAGGGTGTCGCGCCGGGCCAATTGAAGCTCGACGGTGAGACCCTGGCGAAAATCTTCCTGGGTGAGATTACTGTCTGGAACGATCCTGCTATCGTCGCACTGAACCCGGACATGAAACTGCCCGACAGTAAAATCACCGTCGTTCACCGTTCTGATGGCTCTGGCACCTCATTTAACTTCACCAACTACCTCTCCAAAGTGAGTGATGGCTGGAAATCGAAAATCGGTTTCGGCACGACTGTGCCTTGGCCGGTCGGTGTGGGTGGCAAAGGCAACGAAGGCGTCTCCGCCTACGTAAAGCAGATCAAAAACTCAATCGGTTATGTTGAGTACGCCTACGCCCTGCAAAACAAGATGACGCATGCACAGTTGAAGAACGCCGCCGGGAAATTCATTCAGCCCAATTCCAAAGCGTTCCAAGCGGCTGCTGACACTGCGGATTGGGCTAACGCCAAGGACTTCAACCTGATCATGACCAACGCGCCTGGCGATAGCGCATGGCCGATCACGGCGACCACTTGGATCATCATGTACAAACAGCCCAAGAATGCCGAGCAAAGCCAAGCGGCCTTCAATTTCTTCAAATGGTCGTTGGAGAATGGCCAGCAACAGGCCTCGGCTCTGGACTATGTCGCCTTGCCTGACTCCCTGGTGAAGCGAATCGAAGGTTACTGGAAGTCTGACTTCGCCCGTTGATCCGGCAACACTTAAAACACCCCTTCCTCAGGCACGTGTTGCCTGGCGAAGGGGTTTGTTTGTGAGCAGACGAATTATGAACGACATAGTCCATCCTCTGACCATGACCACTCACACGAGCGACGTTGCGAACGATAGGCGTGCAACCCGCGATCAACGTCATGATCTCTGGTTCAAGCGGTCAATGCTGGGCGCCGCAATTCTGGTGCTGTTGCTGCTGGCGAGCATCGCCGCCTCGACGCTTTGGGGCGGTAGTCTTGCCTTCAAGACCTTCGGTCTTGACTTCCTTACAAGCACTGAATGGGATGCGGTCAACAACCACTTCGGTGCGTTGGTGCCGATTTACGGCACCCTCGTGACGTCTTTTCTGGCGCTGCTGATTGCAGTTCCTGTCAGCTTTGGCATCGCGATTTTTCTCACTGAAGTAGCACCGCCCTGGCTGCGGATGCCTGTCGCCTCGGCGGTTGAACTGCTCGCGGGGATTCCATCGATTATCTATGGCATGTGGGGGTTGTTCGTTTTCGGCCCGTTCATGGCAGAACATCTATCACCCTGGATCAACGACTATCTGGGTGAACTTCCTTTGGTGGGTTCGCTGTTTCAAGGCCCTCCATTAGGAATCGGCATGCTGACAGCGGGCATAGTGTTGGCAATCATGATCATGCCCTTCATCACCTCCGTCATGAATGAAGTGTTTCGTACCGTTCCCACAACCCTCAAGGAGTCTGCGTACGCACTAGGCAGCACCACTTGGGAAGTGGTCTGGGACATTGTTCTGCCCTACACGCGGTCTGCGGTCGTCGGGGGAATTTTTCTGGGGCTCGGGCGCGCCTTGGGCGAGACCATGGCGGTGACATTCGTGCTGGGTAATGCTCAACAATTCTCCGCCTCATTGCTGATGCCAAGCAGCTCCATTGCATCAGTCATCGCCAACGAGTTCAGCGAAGCCTATACCGACCTGCATCGTTCCGCGCTGATTGCGCTGGGCTTCCTGCTGTTCATCGTCACCTTTATCGTGCTGGCGTTAGCGAGACTCCTGCTTATGCGCCTTTCACGCAAGGAGGGTCTATGACTGGCAACGAACGTCTCTACCAAATCCGCGCTTTCAAGAATCGACTGGCAATGGTGCTCAGTTGTGGTGCTACTGCTTTCGGCCTCATCTGGCTGGTCTGGATTCTGCTGACCACGGTGATCAACGGATTTCAGGCGCTCAACCTTCGCCTCTTTACACAGATGACGCCGCCGCCCGGTACGGAAGGTGGGCTGGCAAATGCTTTCTATGGCAGTGCCCTGATGTCGGCTATCGCCCTGCTCATCGGGACGCCTATTGGTTTGATGGCGGGAATCTGGCTAGCGGAGTTCGCCCGACATTCACGTCTGGGCAACACTGTCCGTTTTATTAACGACATTCTGCTGTCGGCGCCGTCCATTGTGCTGGGCCTGTTCATTTACACCGGCGTGATCCTGCCGTTGAACTTGTTGACGAACCATCAGGTCGGTTTCTCTGCGATCGCCGGTGCCCTGGCATTGGCACTTTTGGTGATTCCTGTGGTGGTGAGAACCACTGACGAGATGCTTCAGTTGCAACCCTCAACCATGCGCGAAGCTGCACTGGCGCTAGGTGTCCCGCAATGGAAACTGACTCTGCAAATCGTATTGCGAGCGGCAAAAGCGGGTGTGGTTACCGGGGTGCTTCTCGCACTCGCCAGAATCACCGGCGAAACAGCACCGCTGTTGTTTACAGCGTTCGGCAACCAGTTCTGGAGCAGCAATCTGCTCAAACCGATTGCCAGCGTGCCCGTAGTGATTTTCCAGTATGCGATGAGCCCATTCGATGACTGGCACTCTCTGGCCTGGGCTGGCGCATTGGTGCTGACCTTGTTTGTACTGATACTCAGCTTACTGTCCCGCTTGATCCTTTTACGCAATAGGTTGACCTGATGAATAGCCGTGACCTTGCCAACGAAAGAATAAAAATTCGCGTTCGTGGCCTGGAATTTTTTTACAACAACCAGCGCTCTCTGAAGTCCATCGATATGGATATTCCAGAGAAGCGCATCACTGCAATCATTGGGCCTTCAGGTTGCGGGAAGTCGACGCTACTGCGGGTGTTCAACCGCATCTACGCCATGTACCCGAAGCAGGAAGCGCGCGGCGAGGTGCTGCTTAACGGTGAGAATATTCTCGCGCCTGGTTACTCGATGAACCGGCTGCGTAGCAATATCGGTATGGTATTTCAGAAACCAGTGCCGTTTCCGATGTCCATTTACGACAACGTTGCCTACGCCGTGCGCCACCATGAACAACTCTCCCGTCATGAGATGGATGCACGCGTAGAACAAGCCCTCAACGGTGCAGCGCTTTGGGACGAGGTTAAGGACAAGCTCAAACAAAGCGCACAGAGCCTGTCGGGGGGGCAGCAACAGCGCCTGTGTATCGCGCGCACCATCGCTTTGCGCCCCCAGGTACTGCTTCTGGATGAGCCGACCTCTGCCCTTGACCCGATCTCCACCGGTCGGATCGAGCAGTTGATCACTGAGCTGAAAGAGCAATACACCGTTATCATCGTGACCCACAACATGCAGCAAGCCGCACGGGTGTCGGACTACACCGCCTTTATGTTCATGGGCGAATTGATTGAGCATGATGTGACCGATAAGATCTTCACCACGCCAAAAGTGAAGCAGACGGAAGACTACATTACCGGTCGCTTTGGATAACCCACCCCTTCTTCATTCAGTACATCCGTAAGCGCTCAGTCCCTAGAGCTGAAAGGAGTTCGATCGCTTGGTAAGAACATTGGTGGCCATCGCCATAAGCGCATCGCTTGGAGGGTGGTTACGCAATATTTTGGGGGCAAAGCTCAAGGTTTTGTTTCCAGGCATGCCCGCAGGAACGCTCGTAGCGAATGTGGTCGGTGGGTTCTTCATTGGCCTAGCCATCGGCTTTTGGGCTGATTTGCCGCTTCTCTTCCCTCGCTGGCACCTTGCAATCATCACAAGCTTCTGTATAGGGCTGGCTGTCTTCTCAATAGCCTCGGCAGGATCTGCCTCGTTGAGCCAAAAAGTAAGGTTCATTCCCGCAATTGGGGCTATCTCGTTTCATGTCATAGCAGTGCTTGCGATGACTGCGTTGGGAGCGCTTACGTTCCAGTGGATAAACAACATCTAAAAAAGATTTGACCATAGATTGGTTTGCCATTTGGGCTATGTGATTTCAACCCAGACTCGATCCTCGCTCAGAATGACAGAAACTTCCTCGAAAAAGCCGCAAAAATTACAATCGGCAAAGTCGCTGCTGGGACAACGCAGACTAGGAATATTTATCTGTATCAGTCGATCCCGATCCTTAAGTTGAGCTCGGAACCAAGGAGCACTCGGCTGCAATGACATACGCAGCTGAACTATGTCCACCGAAAGAGGGTTGGCCGGAATTATAGATAGCGAGTACAAAAATGCTTCTCCAGAATCTCAAAACGAGACAGAACACGTACAAGTAACCCACCTGTCAAAAAATTCATTTTGCGGGGAATTCAGTGAAATGAACCCAGCCTTAGTATTAGCCCAAGCCAGCAAACATTGTGATGGCTAAAGCCCAAATACTGGAGATCTGCCATGAAAACCCTGAAAGCTCTTTTGATCATGACCTTGATGAGTGCCTCCGTAGCTGCGATGGCGGAAGGCGGAGGTGATGCAGTAATGGCAAGGATGGAAACCGCAAGAGAGTCCGCCATGACAACGTACAAGCAGTCTGAACACGCGACCGCAGTTGCCAGCAATCAGAAAGCCGCGTCCAGCGATGTCGCACGTTCGAATTGATAGGACGCTCTACTCATCAGATTTTTTAGCAGCCGGCTACTTAATCATGCGCTTTAAGTGCCATGAAATGCAGCCGGGAAAACTGCCGCAAGGAAGCATAACCAGAGTCGCTTACTCGCAGTGTGGCCGTAGGACTCACCCTTTTAAAAACAATCAATACCACATGCTCGGGTTGCGGGGTACACCGACAACCCGAGTAGTTAGAGGGCAGCCAAAAGATGCTTTAATGATCCACCCATATTTCACCACCGGATTTCCTTAAAGAAAAAGCCACAGCCCTCTGCAGCGTTGACTCCGTTTATGACCGGGCGGGAGCTCCTGGCAAGTTCTCCGCTAGGTTGAGGCAATAGCCTGCACCAGGAATGGTAACAATCAGAGACACCCCAAATCCCTCATCAAATTTTCGACGCAGACGATAAATATGTTTATCGATAACGTTGTCATTGGGATCGAACTCATAGTCCCAAGCACTCTCAAGTAACATCAGGCGTGTAACTACCTCACCACAATGTCGCATGAGCTTTTCTAAAATTAAGGTTTCACGGTGAGCAAGGGTGATCGTCCGCCCCATTCGTGTCACCGAGCGAGCCGCGCAGTCGAGAGACAGGTCGCCAACACATAAAGTCCCCACCGCACCAGCCGGCTGATCAAAGGGTCGCAACAAGGCATCCAGCCGAGCCAGCACCTCAACGAAAGCGTAGGGCTTTACCAAATAATCATCACAGCCTGCCTGAAGCCCCTCAACACGATGCTGGGTGGAAGCCAACGCACTCAGCATCAAGACAGGAGTCGGCATCTTTTCTCGACGTAACTCTCGCACCACCGACAAACCGTCCAAGCCGGGTAGACATCTATCGACAATCAATGCGTCGTAGATACCTTCAAGGGCCATAGCGAGGCCGTCGCGGCCATTTTCTGCGGTATCTACGACATGTCCGCTCTCACCAAGCCCTCTTACCAGGTAAGAAGCAGCACGAGCATCATCCTCAATGACTAAAATACGCACACGTACCTCGCATACACGTAACTAAATTTTTTTTCATTTCTCCGGAATCCCAGTGTATAGATTGACTTGGCACACTGCGTCACCAACAAGGTCACTTCATTTACGCCTTGCCTAAAACTCTCACGTCCGGAGCTCAGCAAAACGCCTATGACCCACGTATTGGTTATCGAGGATGATCCTGTCACCTCTCGGGAGATTGAGGCCGCCCTTCACGACCATGGTTTCGATGTGACGCTGGTAGATAATGGCCGTGAAGGCTTGCTGACTGCCATCAGCGATACCTTTGACATCATCGTCCTGGATCGTATGCTCCCCGGAGCCCTAGACGGCCTGGGCTTGTTAACCGCCTTGCGCGCCTCCGGCATCACCACCCCAGTTTTGATTCTAAGTGCGCTGAGTGCCTTAGATGAGCGGGTTCGAGGTCTTCGCGCAGGGGGTGATGATTACCTGACGAAGCCGTTCGAGTTCATCGAATTGACGGCTCGTTTAGACGCGTTGAGTCGCCGACGCACACCTCCAGGCGCAGCTAATCGAGACAGTCGATTACGCATTGGCAACCTCGAAATCGACCTTCTGCGACGCTCTGTACGCAGAGGCGAAAGACAAGTCGAGCTGTTACCACGCGAATATGCGCTGCTGGAGTATCTGGCGCAACATGCAGGGCAAGTCGTCACGCGCACCATGCTATTCGAAGCGGTGTGGAATTATAATTATGACGAACGCACCAATGTGATTGATGTCCATATCGGACGTCTCCGTCACAAGATTGATGGTGAAAATGATGCCCCCATGCTGCAAACAATTCGGGGGGCTGGTTATGTCCTACGTTCACCTGAGTGAAATTCCCCGCACCATCAGCTTTAGAACAGCGCTCATGTTCTTGGCGTTGTTCAGCTGCTCGTTTTTTGCACTATTCGGCTATATCTATTGGCAAACAACGGGATATCTTATTTCCGAGGTGGACGCGACATTGCATCGAGAAGTCGATCGCCAGAATGTTCAGCAACCTTTACTGCGCCGGCTGGAAATTCTCAAACATACCGAACAGGATCCCGAAGGTCGACGTCCACTCACTCTATTCGACTCTGAAGGTAAGAATATTGCTGGGGCGCTACAAACATTACCCGGCTTTCGCACCTACGACCGACCCGCCGAATTCATGTGGGATAAAACTAACGGCCGTGATCGGCCCATCCGCTATCTTGTTCATAAGTTAGATGATGGCACCACTCTGCTTATCGGCCAAGACATCCACGATATTCGTGAGTTCGATGAACTTCTTGTAAACGCCCTGATCTCGGGCGGCTCATTGCTAATAGTGGTTGGGTTATTGGGAGCCATTGCTTTAGGTATCTCTGCTCGACGGCGTTTGGACATTTTGAGCCGCTCGATAAAAAAAATCGTGGAGGGAGACCTAAGCGGACGATTACCTACCCGTGGTAACAACGACGACATCGACCGAATTGCCGAGGTGGTCAATGGCATGTTAGATGCACTTGAGCGATTGATGAGCGAAGTAAAAGGTGTCTGCGATGATATTGCACACGATTTGCGTACTCCGCTTACTCGTTTGATAGCTGGGTTGGAACGTGCACAACGGCGAAACCTAACGCAAAAAGAGTATGCTCGCGCCATTGATGCAGCAATTGAAGATGCCAAGGGGTTGATGCAAACCTTCCGTGCCTTGCTTCGGATCTCAGAAATAGAAGCTAGCGCCAGGCGAAGCAATTTTACCGCCGTTGACCTCAACAGAATTTGCGCAGATGCGGTAGAGCTTTTTGAACCTTTGGCAGAGGAGCGTGCTATGACCTTAGAGTTCACTCCATGCAGCAGGGCCGCCACTGTATTGGGTGACTCACAGTTATTATTCGATGCAACTTGCAACCTACTCGATAACGCAATTAAATTTTCACCAGATGATAGCAATGTTGAAATAAAGGTGTTGTCGGACGCCATCCACTGCGGAATCAGCATCCGTGATAGCGGCCCCGGAATACCGGAATCGGAGCGTGAAGCAGTTTTTCGACGACTTTATCGTTCCGAGTCTAGCCGCCACACCCCAGGAAATGGCTTGGGTTTAAGCATGGTTTCAGCCGTGGCACGCCTGCATGACATGACCTTGCAAGTGCACGATGCTCAGCCTGGATGTCGGGTGGACTTGATAGGCAGTGCTCAAAGCGCTTGAGCTCTTCATATCCAGTGAAAAAACGACTGCATACTTTGGTAGCCACGATCTGACGAGTGATCCCCCTCAACTGAAATCAAAAGGGCTGACTTCTTCCCTACGCGGCAAGTTGCTGAGACTCTTATCAATTTCGCCACATCGCTCCGAGCAAGGCCACTGAGAAGGTTTTACATGCCTATCTGATTATCCGCTCAACCTTCAAGCGTTGATTTTTAGGCGCTGTCAAAGACCTCCTTCCCTTGAGTTGCCCTTCATGTCGTGGCTTCAAAGATAGAGCCGGATGCCTCTGCCGGATACTTACGTTCGATTTTGATCTGATACGTCGACACTTCCCCCGCAGTGAAGCGACTATCGGAACAGACGGTATTTCATCCCTCAGCCGTTCAGCCGTTCAGCCGTTCAGCCGCCAGGGCAGGAAACAAACCTGTCAAAAAGTTCATCTACTGGCGAACAAGGTGAAAGGTCACCTCGTACAGAATGATCACAAGCCTGATGTTTATACCAAAACACTAAGAGGTGACATTGCCGGACTGCGGACATTAACAACTAATTCTTTAACACTTTTTAATATTAGAAAATCTTCTCGATAACGAAACTTCCAGCAGCCGAGTGCAACCATATTGGTTTCGTATATGGATGCCTCAAGCAAGCTGAAAAACTCGAAAGCAGATAACTTTGGCTGCTTAAAAGAAGCAGACCTAGAGATTATAACGATGCCAACCTAAACAAAAAAAGCATTCTATCAACCAGACCAATCACTCAGCTATTTCGACCAGTAAAGCAGCTAGCCATCGAGGTTAAACAGACCATGACAAACACCACCCCAAAAAAAGCGATATTCAGCATTGCTTTGGTTAACTACAAATCACTTGAGCTAACCAAAACCTGCTTACGTCTTCTTCACGAGGCATTGCAGGGCAAAGGCGTTCCTGTTTTTGTGGTGGACAACAACTCTAACGATGCTAGCAGCGATTATCTGAAAACATTGAACTGGATCAATCTGATTGAACGTAAAAACACTATACCCGAAGCAGGAAATATCGCCCACGGCCGAGCTCTTGACCTTGCTCTGGACGTAGTTGATACCGAGTATCTATTCCTGTTACATACCGACACCTTTATATACGACCCAAATATTTTCAACATAATGATTGGGCTGTGTACCGATCAACGTAAAGTAGCAGCAGTGGGATGCCTTGAACAACTAGATCGAGGTATTTTGCGTTCTATCTGGCGAATGGCATCACGATTCCTCAAGCACTACACCCGACGTAGCTTACGTGCCATTGGCGTAAAAGCAAGAGAACCAAAACCATATAGAGAAACGCACCTTAAGAGCTTTTGCACCCTATGGAATGTGCGCCTAATAAAAAAGCATGGCTTTCACTTTCAAATGGATAGTCGCAACCCGGGCTATGAACTTCAAGACAGAATGGCAGCACTAAACTACAAGATCGGGCTGATATCGCCAAGGAAGATATTTCGTTATCTCGATCACATTCAGAGCGGAACTGTTTCAGCGATGGGAGGTTATTCTAATAATCACCGAAGAGTCAAGATGTACCATCAGCTAACCCAAGAGAGAGTATTTATGGGTCATCCAACTGCCTCAAAAAACACTTATGAATCTTTTAAGCAAGAACTGCTTGGCGGAGCCATAATTACAAAACTAACGTCGCTCATTACTGGGTATTTCGGGAAACATCGAATTCGTTGAAAACTGTCGTCATGCTTTGGCAAAAATCAGGCTCACACCTACATCACATCGCATTCATTTTTCATCACTTGTGCTCGGCGAAGATTGCCACTACAACCAAGCCACCATACCGCCCAAACATAAGTTTGGTGCTCATGTACGCTGGTTAGAAAACAAAATACCGCCCTGTCGTGCCACAGGTCTTAGGTATTCAAACCTAACTCGGGGTAGATAATATTGATTTCTAACCAATGCACCTCAGATGCGCTAGCGCCGAGCCAGGGTTCAGGCTAACTGGCCTTCTTGCCGATAGTGCCCATCTCGATAGGAGCTTTTATATAAAACACAGAGATGTCCTCAACCTCCAAACTCTTGAACAACCTTTCAGATTCATCCTCGGTAATAGCCATGCGAATCTCCGTAGGCTGATCCGCCAGCTCAAAAAAGTGCGAGGAGTGCAGCCGACCGGTGTGCCCAAAACCTTCAATCCCCGTGGACAAGGTCGCACCACGCAGCCCCATGTCCTTCGCCAAATCAACGATCCACTCGCCAAGCATCTTTCCCTGATAACGACGGTTCTGCTGGGTAAAGAAAATCACTAGATAACCTTTCATGTTCATCTCCTCAGCGTGTGCCAATCATTTGATAGGACAGAAGCCCGGCAGCCGTCATCGCCAACGAGCCTACGACATGCAATGAAACCGAGCCGAGCGCCCACAGCAGTCTGCCTTCCTGAATCAGGGCTACTGTTTCGGCGGAAAATGTGGAAAAGGTGGTAAGGCCCCCACAGAAACCCGTGATGATCAGCAGGCGCCACTCTGGACTCAGGGAGGGGGATGCGGCCAAGAACGCGATGGCTAGGCCAATGATGTAGCCACCGACCACGTTCGCGATCAATGTACCTGGGGGAATTGTAGGGAACAGTGCATTCAGCTTCATGCCCAAAAGCCAGCGCAACCAGGCGCCAAGCGATGCGCCGATAGCAATAACTAGAAGTGATTTCAGCATGGTTACACGTCTCCTCTGGGCTGGTAAAGCCGAGGAGATGCTGATAACCGCAGATTTCGAGAGGGAGCTGATATGAGATTTTGAGTCACGATCCTGTCCTAAATCGGAGGACAGGGAGACACACCTACGCACCCTGTCCAGGGTTTACGTAGGCATCATCAGCACAAAGGCGGTTAAAGGAGGAATGCCATCTCCTGCATTCATCCTATAGCAGCGACGGCCAGACATTCAAGCTACTAGAAACTCGATTTGACCATAGAGTCGGCACTCAGTTATGCAAACGCCCAAGGACAGAGACTTTTTGTCCGTTGGGATATGTTGCAACATCGATTATTGCGCTCGCGGCCCCAAGGTCGCGCTGCCGTAGATAGTGCGCGCGCGTACAAAAGGGCTCATGAGCCTTTTTGTACTCAAATCAAAATCACTTAGTCAGCCATGACTCAACGGTCGCGGAGCCGTATTTCGCTTTCCAGTCTTTCAGCGTCTTGTGATTGCCACCTTTGGTTTCGACGATTTCGCCATTGTGCGGGTTCTTGTATACCTTCACCTGCCGTGGCTTACGGCTAACGGCTTTGGATTCGGCTGCTGGGGCGCGACGAGAAGCTTGAGGGTCAAGCAGGTTGATCACGTCTTTCAAGCTGTAGCTGTACTCGCCCAGCAATGCGCGCAGTTTGGACTCAAACTCCATTTCCTTCTTAAGGCCGGAATCACTTTTCATCGACTCAAGCTCTGCGAGCTGGGCGGCCAGTTGTTGTTCGAGTTTACGAAATTCAGCCAAACGAGACATGGGCAAAGCTCCTTATTTTTCGATAACACGTAGTGTGGGAAAATCATAGATCGTTTTACAGCCCCAAATCTCTGTGGAGTTGGTCTTCTTGGAGCTCTTCAGTTGCGTGCCCACCCCTAACCAGATACCACTGGAGCTGACAGCGTAGGTGGTCTTTGAGTCGAGACCTCAGTTCAAGGTAACCAGGAACATCAATACGGTATTCAGGGTGAAGCCCTCGTTGTCGAAGCACCGCACGCAGTACCTCAACACCTTGCGGGCCAATGTCGGAAGCATGTAATCGCACTAGCGGATCAAATCCCGGGTGCCTCTTGAAACTATCCACGGCCCGCAGGATTAATGCTTCGAACGCTATGGCGTCGCATGTTTGCTGAACCGATAACCACACTATAGATTCGAGTTCATTCTGCATACATACCTCACTGCTCGCCCACTGAAAGCCCCATCCAGATGTTGTCCGACACGGGTATTTTTTAAAAAAATGACTCGTTGTTTGAAATCAAACTGGAAAGCAGCGGCTTACGCCGCGAAGGGGCGATTTTGCTATGCCCGCAGGGCAGTCACACATCAGCGTCAGCGGGATAAATCGTAGGAAAAACGGACAGAAACAGAAGCACTGCAAAAGCAAAAACTAACACCGTTTTTCCCAGAAGGAACGGCATAAGGAGGAGCGCCGAGATCGCTGCTTTTCTGTTGCTCTCAAATATAAAGATCCGTCGCGCAAAAATTTTTTCAAGGGGGCTTCTGAAAAAATATTTTTGTTGACATGGCCGAAGCAATAGAGGCCATACCCTCCCTCTACCGCCTAATCCTATCTGCGGAAGCCTGGAGCCGCAGACCTACTCATCACATGGCTTGTTATGTGCCACCCGCTTCTTGGCCGCACAAGTCAATCGAGCTTCGCTATCACAGGCTTGTATGTACATAAGCTGGTAGACAAAACGCCTATGGCTAAAGCATCCGATCAATGGGATGACTGCTGCAGCTAGCGCGGCAGGGGTCGTTGGATAGAGATTTTTTCCGATCAGAAGCGCTGCGTAGCCCATGGCTCTAGCAATGTATTTATCGGATACTGCCATTGCGCCAGCACCCACTTTTCAAGGTTGAAATACTCATGGCAAGGAAGAAGGCAAAAAGCTTCAGCGGCACCGGCATCCTTATCATTTTCGCACTGGCTTTTGGTGCATTCGCTTCGATCCCGAAAAATGCATGGATCGCAATCGGCATCGTCGCCTGCATCGGCGCCATCATGTGGTTGTTAGCCACTCGCACTAAACGACAGCTTGAACAGGTTCAAAGGTCTGCCTCCGCGTCAACACCTCTGCGTGAGTCGCTCGACAAAAACGTGACCTTCTCCATGCAAGAGGTTTCGTCAAACAATATGTCTGAAGAAACCTCCGAGTTTTATACCGTCCAACTCGGCTCCCCGCCTTCCGCCGCCTTTAAAATTCCAGACGCAAGCAAGCAGATATCAGATACCCGCTGGGTGCCAGCAGGCGAGTCAGTTTCAGTGGCTGGCTTTTTACTTCCAGGTGGAATGCTCTACATAGGAAGCGCTCTAGGCCGATACGATGCGCAAGAGCCATCACTGCTCAACCCCAAACTACGAATAGCCAAGTCGTACGTTGATATCGAAGAGCGGCTGATGTCGTACTGGCCGAGTTTTCATTCCATATCGCCTGAGGCTCGACGCGGTTACCTGCAGTGGCTAGAAGGCGGGCGCCGAGATCCGCTGGCAGACACTGGCTACGTCTTTTTATTTTTCTATGGCCTTGAGCGCCGTGCTCTCGTTGATGCAGTAAGCGATCCGCAGGTGAAGGCGGAGATTCCTTTGATCGTCAAAGAAGTCCAACGACTACTGAGTATCTATGGTGAAAATCGATCGTTTAGGGGATACGCGGAGGGCTTTCTGGATTACCTGAGCAATCAAACGCTCGATCCTGGCCTGTATCTTGGCCCACCTCCTGATGCCGTTGCTTACAGTTACGAAATGCCTCTTCCACTGCGCATTGGTTTAGGTCAACACGCAGCAAACAAACGACCACTTGATGCCAACTGGGCATTGGCATGGGCGCTAGCTGACCCCAACATCAGCAAGCGCACGCCGGTAACTCGGTGCAAGGATGTCTTTGCTGCGTTGTTCAAGCTCAAGTACGCCAGTGCACATCCTGCCGGTCTAATGCTTGCCCAAAACAAAACCAAGCTTAAAGCCAGCTATCGACCTGCCTCCGCAGTACTAATGGCACCCGCGCTCAACGTGGGTGATCTTCCTGATGTGATGGCCACGTCGGGAACACGCAAAAGTCTGCAGTTGCTGGTGGAGCTATGCACCAGCGAGCTTGAACCCTACAGCCGTTATCTAGGCCGAAACCCTGAAAGCGCAGAAGCCCTTGAAGGCCTGCTGCAACTTCCAGTCACCCTATGGCCAGCTACAGCCCGTACAGAGTTGGATGAGCTTCAAAGCAAAATCGGTGACGATCTGATTGTCATGAGCTTTGGAGAACTCGCCGGCCGATTCAAGAGCGCTGGTGCGTTATCTCGTGACAAGGTTCTCGCCCTCGCCCGTGCATTGGAATCACTTCATATCGGTATGGAGCCTGACGTACTCGCTGGGAGCAGGACTCCAAAAGCTGAAGATCGTATCGCGCTGTTCGTGACCCAACCTGAGGACGGATCACTGCGAGTGTCAGCGGCCTACAACGCGGCCTCAGTTACACTTGATCTGGCCAGCTCAGTCGCCTCTGCCGACGGCGATACATCCAATGAAGAGGTCACACTGCTTGCTCAGCACATCGACTCCTGGAGTCACCTGAGCGTTGCCCATCGCAAACGTCTAAAGGCGCACCTGCAAATCCAAATCCAGCAACCACCAACGCTGGCAAGCCTGAAGAAGAAACTCGATCCATTAACTGTCGAAGCCAAGCGCACGATTGCCAGCTTCCTGGCCCACTTGGCGCAAGCCGATGGCATCGTCAGCCCTGCGGAAGTGAAACTTCTTGAGCGTGTCTACAAGGCACTGCAACTGGGTAGTCAGTTGCTGTACCGCGATCTTCACGGCGCGGCATCCGGAGCAAGTATTCCCCACGTTAAACCTGCAACAAGCTCTACTTCCGCCGAGCCCGGCACACAGTCAGATGCCATTTCCCAGTGCTCCGTGCGCCAGCACTGTCCAATTTCTGAGCTGCCAAGACTACTCTGCGCAAGCTATG
>OBKH01000030.1_pt1 | contig 55946 bp, 38 predicted proteins | sample 1496241 | NCBI WGS metagenome assembly OBKH01 (sample SAMN03273953, study PRJEB22546) | soil metagenome | isolation source: rice field elevated CO2 plus elevated temperature | place: India: CRRI Experimental farm Cuttack,Odisha-753006 | collected 2013-12-17 | reverse complement strand
AACCCGGGCCGGCGTACATCCTCGCGGAGTTGATCTCCGGTGGTAACGCCCCGAAATCCACCATTACGTGTCCCTATTTCTCGTGGTTTCTCGTGCCGACTGTTCCTGGCTTAGCTGGCCGCCGCCGCATTGGCGACTTCAGTGGCCGCATACGAGCTGGCGCTGCTGGCAAGGGTGGCCACGAACTGGTCATGAATCGCAGCAGCCCGAGCGCTCACGGACTGATACATCGCCGCATGTGCGGCGAAGTGCGCCGCAGTCAGCGCCGACACCTCATCGGCAGCGGGGGGCACCACCCCAGTCGTCGGGGCCGCCGCAGCGGCATTGCTAGCCACAGTGGTAGCACCGATGCTCTGCAGGGTGTCAGCCGCCGCCGCCAACATCTCTGGGTATGCCATCACGAAAGACACGTGCACTCCATCCTCAAACGGCCCGAGCACTCGCACGGGTACGATCAGGAGCGGTTAGCAGTCAAGCGAACTGGTCGCCTACGTCCTTGGCCCCGATTCGTCGGTGACGAACTGCCGCCAATGATGGCGAGCCCGCAAGGACCGCAACAGGTCAAAAAATTTCAATCAGCATGAGCCAAAGTGCAATCTGCACCTACCGCCGCCGCCGAAGGGTAAATCTTCCCAATCAGCGCCCACTTGATGTGCAAAATGCACCCGCCGCACAGTTCACCATGTGGTTCGACGCGACAACGACGACTAGCTGGGTTACTATGCCCGGTCGGTGGCGGATTTCGCAAATTGCGGTGTGTCGCAAGTTGTTCAACACGGTCGACTCATCCAGCAGACCCACACCGTGATTTCGCGCACACACCGGCCGTGCAGTGTGAATCCGGCACAATAGTGCCAACATAGTGTGCAAATTGCACCCGCTGGCCCTAAGATCGGCGCGTGGCATGGCAACAACCTTCGCCGCGAATTCGTGAGCTGATCCGCGAGGGAGCACGCATCGCCCTCAATCCCAGCCCGGAGTGGATCGAGGAACTGGACCGTGCCACGATTGCGGCCAATCCGGCGATCGCCAACGATCCGGTGCTTGCGAAGGTTGTCCAGACGGCCAATCGCGCCAACCTGGTGTACTGGGCTGCGGCCAACCTGCGTGACCCTGGTGCTCGGGTGCCCGCCAATCTCGGCACCGAGCCACTGCGGATGGCCCGAGACCTGGTGCGCCGGGGGCTGGACACAGTAGCGTTCAACATCTATCGAACCGGTGAGCACATCGGGTGGCGGTTCTGGATGGGGATTGCGTTCGAACTCACTTCCGACCCCCAAGAGCTGCGCGAGCTGCTAGACGTGTCGGCCCGCTCCGTCAACGACTTCATCGAGGCCACGCTGACCGGTATCGCCGCGCAAGTGCAGTCGGAACACGACGAACTGACCCGCAGCACCCATGCCGAACGCCTCGAGGTCGTCGGGCTGATTCTCGATGGCGCCCCTATCAGCCCCGAACGGGCCGAAGCGAAATTGGGCTACCCGCTGAGTCGTGCCCATACCGCTGCCATCATCTGGAGCGACGAGCTCGACGGTGACCACAGCTACCTCGACCGGGCGGCTGATCTGTTCTGCCACGCCGTGGGATCGACACGACCGCTGACGGTGGTCGCCGGGGCGGCGAGCCGCTGGGCGTGGGTGACCGACGCCGACGGACTCGACATCGACACAGTGCAGGCGGCGGTGGACAACGCACCCGGGGCGCGCATCGCCATCGGGACCACCGCCAACGGGGTGGAGGGGTTCCGGCGCAGCCACCTCGAAGCGCTCATCACCCAGCGCACCTTGTCACGGCTACGGTCGACCCAGCGGGTCGCCTTCTTTGCCGACGTTAAGATGGTCGCATTGATCAGCCAAAATCCAGATGCTGCAAGCGAATTCATCACGAGTACGCTTGGAGACCTCGAGTCTGCCAGCCCAGATCTACAAACGGCCCTGCTGACCTTCATCAACGAGCAGTGCAACGCCTCCCGGGCCGCAAAACGTCTCCACACTCACCGCAATACATTTCTGCGCAGACTCGAGTCCGCTCAGCGGCTGCTACCGCGACCGCTCGACCACACCTCCGTCCATGTGGCCGTCGCCCTGGAAGCCCTACAGTGGCGCGGCAACAAGGCCCATGCGCTAAGCTCACCGGGCCGTCGGAGTAACAGTGTGCCAGCGTAACTGTCCAGCGGTACACGATAATTCGCCGTAGCTCAGCCTTCTGACAGCAACTGCTTCTTGAGCACTTTCCCCAACGCGTTGCGCGGCAGCGCATCTACGATACGCACCTCGCGCGGGCGCTTGTGCACCGAAAGTTGTTGGGCAACAAAGTTGATAAGCCCGTCCGCATCGACATTCGCTGAGCCGACTACGTAGGCAACGATCCGCTGGCCTAGATCATCGTCGGGCACCCCGACGACTGCCGCCTCCGCCACGTCCGGATGCCCGAGCAGCACCGTTTCAATTTCACCGGCGCCGACCCGGTATCCACCCGACTTGATCAAGTCGACCGACTCGCGTCCCACGATGCGGTGCATCCCACTGCCGTCGACCACCGCGACGTCGCCGGTGCGGTACCAGCTGTCGGCGTCGAACGCCGCGGCGGTGGCATCGGGTTGATTCAGGTAGCCGTCGAACAGGGTCGGACCGCGAACCTGAAGCTTTCCAACGGTTTCCCCGTCGTGCGGGACCTCACCGCCATCGTCGTCCACCAGTCGGGTCTGCACACCGGCCAGCGGCAGGCCGACCCAGCCCGGGCGACGCTCACCGTCAGCCCGCGTCGATAGGGTGATCAGCGACTCCGAAGCACCGTAGCGTTCGACGGGCCGGTGCCCGGTGAGCTGCACCAGCTTGTCGAACACCGGCACGGGTAGTGCCGCACTCCCGGACACCAGCAGCCGCGCCGGTTTGAGCGCCCCGGCGGCAGCTTGGTCGGCCGCCACTCGTGACCACACCGTCGGCACCCCAAAAAACAACGTGCCGTGCGCTTCATAACAGGCCTGGGCGTAGCCGGCCGGCGTTGGTTTACCGGTGTGCACGAAGCGATTTCCGAACCGCAGCGACCCGAGCAAGCCCAGCACCAGGCCGTGAACGTGATACAGCGGCAGACCGTGGACCAGCACGTCCTCGGCCGTCCACTGCCAGGCCTCTGCCAATGCATCGAGGTCGGCGGCGATCGCCCGCCGGCTCAGCTGCACGCCTTTGGGCGGCCCGGTGGTGCCGGACGTGTAGACCACCATGGCGATGGCCCCGGGTGAGGGCTCCGGATAACGGTGCCAGGACCGCGCGTGCGTGCGCACCGGGATGTGTGGCAGCCCCGCTGGGTCGTCGGGCAACGGGCCCAGCCATGCCTGGACGCCGGAGTCGGTGAGCATGTGCCGGCGTTCGGTGACGCCCACATCGGCGGGTACCGGCACAACCGGCACGCCGGCGATCAGGCAGCCGGTGATCGCCAGCACCGTCGACGCGGTCGGCGTGGCCAGCACGGCGACCCGGTGCGCACCGGCGACCCGCTCGGCCACCGACGTTGCCGCGCCGACCAGGTCGCTACGGCTCAGCACGTCGCCGTCGATGCGGACCGCGTCCGCGATATCGGCGGCGGAGACGACAGCAGGATTCAGGGAGGCCAGCAGCACGTGAGCGAGGCTACCCCGGCGCCGTGATCGCCTGCCCCGTCAGGCCGGTCGCGTCTGGGGGGTGCTGACCGCCTCTGCCGGTGTATCCGGTCGCGGAAACAGCGGGCTCAACACCTTCGGCGGCCGAAACGGCGCCCATGCACCCTGGGGCTGTGCCAGCCGGTCGGCGATGGCCCACACCACCGGCGGATTGTGGCCGTAGCCGATGTGGCTGCTGCGCACCGCGATGTTTTCCGCGCGCTCCGATGGCGAATTCATGCACGTCTGCCAGGCGACCATGCCGTCGCAGCGCGAGTAGATCGCGGTGGTCGGCACCGGCAAAGGTTCACTTTCCATTTCCAGCGGCAACTCGTGCCGCTCGGTGTGCAGATGCGCATACCGGTTGAAGCTCCACGCGGAGCGCGTCTCACAGGTGTCCCTCATGCCAAACGGGCTGCCCAGTGTGATCACCTGGCGCACCGCCGACGGATGGTCGCGGGCGAGGCCGCGCGCGAAGATGCCACCCAGGCTCCACCCAATCAGGCTCACCGGGGTGTGGTACCGGGAGTGGAGCTTGTCGAGGAGGTCCCGCATCCCGGATACCGCTTTGGCCGTCGGCCCGATGTTGCGGCCGAGCCCCCAGCCGTAGGCCGCGTACCCGAGGCGACGCAAGATCCGTCGCAGGATCCAGGTGGAACCGTCGCCGGCCAGCAGGCCAGGTAGCACCAGTACCGGATGTCCGTCGCCGGCCGGCAGCATCCGCTGCAGCGGCAGCACGGCGAGCAATTGCCCGTACTCGACACCCGCGCGCGGTATGTCGGTGAGGTAGAGAAACCATCCGGGGGCATCACAGGGGCGGTCAGCGGGCTCTAACACAGGCAACAGCATGTCATATTAAGGCCGTCAATAGGCACAAATGGCGATGCAAAGCAGTGCGGCCCGCCCATGCGAGCTCGGTCACACGCCCGATCATTTCCGCAGGTCGCGGTCCCAAATCTGCATCAGGGTGCTCAAAATCTCTTCACCACGGCCAAGCCCAGCGAGATGACTTTCGCCGGGCAAGTGCAACAACTTCGCGTCGGGAAGCCGGGATACGACGTGTTCCCCGTGGGAGAACGGGACGATGTGGTCGTGGTCTCCGTGCCACCAGCGGACGGGGACTTTCACCTCGTCCAGCCGGAATCCCCAGTCGCGGGCAAAGGCGATGACATCGGCGAACGGCGCAGCGAGCTGCTTGCGACTACCGTTGAGCAGATCGTCGAGGAACATCGCCTTGAACTCGGGCCGAGCCAGCAAATGCCGGTCGGCCCGCGGTGAGAGCAGGCCATACAGGTCGAGGGCAGGGGACGCGACGGGCCGGGCCGCCCGGATCAGCAAGCTCGCACCCAGCCGCAGCGGGGTGCCGCCCACCTGCAGCAGCGGCGCCACCGCCGAACCAAGGCGCATCAAACCGCCGCTAATCGCGTCCGGGCCGCGCGTCGGCGCGACGCCGCCGAGGACACCGGCGGCGACCACCCGGTCGGGCAGCCCGGCGGCGCACGCCAGGGTGTATGGGCCCCCGCCCGACAGGCCCACCACGGCCATCTTGTCGATGCCGAGCGTGTCGGCGATGGTCCGCAGATCGTCGGCGAACGCCAAGATGGTTTCGTACTGATGCGGCGTCGAGGCGCCGATGCCGGGCCGATCGACGCCAATCAGACGAATATTGTGGTGCTCGGCGTAGACCCGGGCTTCGGTCGGGATCTGCCGCCGGGCCCCTGGGGTGCCATGCAGCCAGAAGACCGCACGACCCTGCGGGGCGCCGAACTCGGCGAAGCCGATCCGGCGGTCCTCGCCGACGGCGATGTTTCCTTCCAATTTCGGACGGGCAATAGCGACGGCCATGGCGAGTAGCTTGGCATGTGGCGGCGCGGCGGCAAACCGCAAGGTGTACCAGGTGTGACGGCAGTCGGCGGCTCACGTTGACCGTTGCACGAAAGACGTGAGTGCCCCGGCCACCAGGTCTGGGTCGTCACACATGGGAAAGTGGTTGCCCCGGCGGACCTGCAGTTGGCGTGCCGTCGGAAACAACTCTTTCCAGCGCGGCTGAAACCGCAGCGGATCGTTGAACTGACCGAAGATGGTCAGCAGTGGCCGATCGGCCAGACCCCCCCGCAACGCGGCGTCGACGTCGGTATAGAGGGCATGGGCACGGCGCGCATCGCGGAAGTAGGCATGCCACGCCCTGCGGGCCGGCGCATCGATTCCCGCCCGAAAAGCCGCGCGGTCTGCGCGGCTCCAGTGCCGACCGGCCCCGAACCGCGTCGACGTCGCGCGGGCAAGCGCATTGATGGCCGCGTCCAGTTCACGCACGGGGGCGCTGCCCATCGCCGCGAGCATGCCCCGGAACAGCGGACCCGTGGGCCGCCATGCGAAGCAGTTGACCGCGGCCAGTGCCGCGACGCGGTCGCCGCGACGGGCGGCGGCCAGGAAGCCGGCCGGGCCGCCCAGGTCGTGGGCTACCAGGGTGAGGTCACGTAACTGCAGCGCATCAATGACCGAGGTGATTGCATCGGCCGCCTGGGCAAGTGTTGGCGGGGTTGAGAGCCGGTCGCTGAGCCCACAACCCGGTGCGTCGATGGCAACACACCGAAAATCGTTGGCTAGACGCAACAACACGTCACGCCAGACAAAGCTCCAGCTGCCGACGTGAACGAACAGCACCGCCGGCCCGTCGCCGATATCGGTAACCGCGATGCCGCCCTGATGGTGGCTCAGCAGGTAGGGCTGCCAGGGCCACGCCGACGATGACAACCAGCTCGGCCGGTCAAGCGCGGCAAGTGATTTCATGGTCATACCTCCGATACCTAACTAACCGCCGCCGAGTTCGGCCCGTAACGGGTCCAATGTTGAAGGCTGCACTAAGACATGGATTTTTGTGATCTTGCCGGCCTCGATCGACAGGGCCAACACGCCGGCAAGCGCTCGGTTGACAAAGGCCAGCACCGCCGGTTGACCGCACACCGGCTGGGCTACCAGGACGGTGGCGGGGTGACTCCAGTGGCGCAGGATGGTCGGGCCAACCCGATCCGCGCCCACGACGACAACGCCTTTGCGGGCGTCGATCTCGCCGGCGACACCCGGATCCAGCACCTCGAGCAGGGTGTCCAGGTCTCCGTTGGAGCAGGCTTCGATGAAAGCTCTGGTGACGACGCGATGCTGGGCTGGCTCCACGCTGGCCGCAATGCGCGATTCGTTGATCTTGCGACGGGCCCGATGAGCCAGCTGCCGGCATGTGGAGGCCTGGCTGCCAATCGTCGTGGCGATTTGCTGGTAGGGCAGCCCAAAGATCTCGTGCAGCACGAACACCACCCGCTCCGCGGGGCCGAGGCGCTCGAGCATGATCAGCAAAGCCAGCCGGACCTCGTCGTCGAGAGTCACCCGGTCAGCCGGGTCAACCGATGACACGCTGGCGTCACCGTCGTGCCATGCGGCGATGTCCTGCGGGCGCTCCCGGCGTGTCGACGCCGACTTGATGTGATCCAGGCACAGCCGGCTGGTGACCACGATCAGCCAGCCACGCTCGTCGTCGATGTCGCCGACCGGAGCCCGCAGCAAGCGGGAAAATGCCTCTTGCACCATGTCTTCGGCCACGCCGATGTCACCTACCATACGAAACGCGAGGTCCACCAGGTAGGCCCGATGCGCCCGCCAGGCCGCACTTACCGGGTCGTGTTGCGACATGTGTCCTCCCGCCGACCCATGCTGGAATTCATAACATCAAGGACGAGACAGCCCCGCCGAATGTGACAGCAACCGGCGATTTCAGCGCTCGGCGCACCCCCGCGCGCGTCGGCGGTCGGTCAGCGCCCGCAGGAAGAACGCCAGGTTGGCCGGGCGTTCGGCCAGCCGCCGCAGGAAATACCCGTACCACCGGGTGCCGAAGGGCACATACACCCGCACGTGGTTACCGGCGCCGGTCAGTCGTCGTTGTTCGTCGTCGCGGACGCCGTAGAGCATCTGGTATTCGAAATCACCTTGACTACGCCCTGATTCGCGCGTGATCCCCGGTACCGCCGCGATGATCACCGGGTCGTGGGTGGCCACCATCGGATAGCCTCGCCCCGCCGTCAATACCCGAAGGCACCGCAGATAGGAGTCGGTGACCTGCGCGGCGTCTCGGTAGGCCACCGATGCGGGTTCGTCATAGGCGCCCTTGCACAACCGGACTCGGGCGCCCACGGCCGCCAACTCCGCGCAATCGGCCAGCGTGCGCCGCAGATAGGCCTGCACAACCGTGCCCAGCCAAGGAAAGTCGACGCGCAAATCGCCCGATATCGACAATGTGGAATCGGTGGTGGTGTGGTCTTCGGCGTCCACCGTGACCCAGGCGCCCACCCGCTCGGCCCGCTCACAGATGGCGCGGGCGTTGTCCAGCGCGATCTTCTGGCCGTCGCGATCGAGGGCCTGCCCGAGCGCCGACAGCTTGAGCGACACCTCGAGCGGTCGCACCCCGTCGCATGCGATATCGCCGCGGCGGCCCAGCACGTCCAAGAGCCCCAGGTACGCCCGCACGGCGGCGGCAGCGTCGTCGGCATCGGTGACGTTCTCGCCCAGGTAGTCGATGCTGAGGTAGCGGCCCGAATCCCGCAGCGCGGTAACGATATCCACCACGTCGTCGAGCGTGTCGCCGGGCACGAACCGGCGCACCACCCCGCGGGTGAGCGGCGAGCGCTCGACGATGCGGCCCAGCCGATCCGAGCGGCCGGCGGCAAGCATTGCCGGGCGCAGCGTGTGCGCGAACCAGCCGGCCATCAGTCGACCGCCATGTGCGGGTAGATGTGGTCGGTGGCCGCGACGAACGTCTCCTTGATGCTGCGCGCCGACGTCCACCGCAGCAGGTTCAACGGCGAACCGGCCTTGTCGTTGGTGCCCGATCCGCGTGCACCGCCGAACGGCTGACGCCCCACCACCGCCCCCGTCGGCTTGTCGTTGACATAGAAGTTCCCCGCCGCGAACCGCAGCCGATCCAGCGCGGTCAGCACGGCCTGCCGGTCGTCGGCGATGACCGCGCCGGTCAGCGCGTAGCGGGATCCGGTGTCGATGACGTCGAGGATCTGCTCGTAGCGCTCGTCGGGGTAGACATGCACCGACAGCAGCGGACCGAAGTACTCGATGACAAACGACTCGTCGGTCGGGTCGTCGGAGAGCAACACCGTGGGGCGCACGAAATAGCCTTCGCTGTCGTCGTATTCGCCGCCGACGGCGACGGTGACCGCGGCCGCGCCTTTGGCCCGTTCGATGGCGTCGACGTTCTTGACGAAGGCGCGCTGGTCGATCAGCGCACCACCGTAGTTGGACAGGTCGGTGATGTCACCGTAGCGCAGCTCGGCGGCTTTGGCCAGCAACTCATCGCCCATCCGCTGCCACACCGAATGCGCGATAAACGCTCGCGACACCGCCGAGCACTTCTGGCCCTGGTAATCGAATGCTCCGCGAATCAGGGCCGTGCGCAGCACATCCGGGCGGGCCGAGGCGTGCGCCACCACGAAGTCCTTGCCCCCGGTCTCGCCGACCAGTCGCGGATAGCTATGGTAGCGGCCGATATTGGTACCCACCCACTGCCATAGGTGGCCGAAGGTAGCCGTCGACCCGGTGAAGTGGATGCCGGCCAGCCGTGGATCGGCCAGTGCCACATCGGAAACCGCGAATCCGTCGCCAGTGACCAGGTTGATCACCCCGGGCGGCAACCCGGCGGCCTCGAGCAGTTGCATGGTCAGATAGGCCGCCAGCGTCTGGGTGATCGACGGCTTCCAGATCACGGTGTTGCCCATCAGAGCCGGGGCGGTCGGCAGATTGCCGGCGATCGAGGTGAAGTTGAACGGCGTGATCGCGTAGACGAAACCGTCCAGCGGGCGGTAGTCGATCCGGTTCCATTCCCCCGGGCCACTGATCGGCTGCTGCTCCAAAATCTGTCGGGCGAAAGCGACGTTGAACCGCCAGAAGTCGATCAGCTCGCAGACCGCGTCGATCTCGGCCTGGTACACCGACTTGGATTGGCCGAGCATGGTTGCGGCGGCGATCTTTTCCCGCCACGGCCCGGCCAACAGATCGGCGGCGCGCAGGAACACCGCGGCACGTTCATCGAACGGCAGTGCCGCCCAGTCACTTTTGGCAGACATGGCGGCTTCGACGGCGGCCGCGGCGTCGGCGTGGGTGGCGTTGGTCAGGGTGCCCAGCCTGGCGGCGTGCCGGTGCGGCTGCACGACGTCGATTCGCTCGCCGTCGCCCATCCGGTGTCGGCCGCCGATGACGTGCGGCAGGTCGATGGGGTGATCGGCCAGGGAGGCCAGTTCGGTGCGCAGCCGGGTCCGTTCCGGGGATTTCGGCGCATAGTCGTGCACCGGCTCGTTGGCCGGAACCGGCACCTGGGTGATCGCGTCCATGCCTGCCAGCATCCCCGCCCAGGCATCGCAAATGTTTGGCCGATCAGACAAGATCTGGCGGACTTGCTAGTAGGATCGGACAACATGCGGATCGCCGGCGTGGGGCTCGGCCAGTTGCTCCTGGCGCTGGATGCGACCGTGGTCAGCCTGGTGGACGCCCCGCGCGGCCTGGACCTGCCGGTGGCGTCGACGGCGCTGATCGATTCCGACGACGTGCGGCTGGGCCTGGCGGCCGCGGCGGGCTCGGCCGATGTGTTCTTCCTGATCGGGGTCACCGACGACGAGGCGGTGCGCTGGGTCGACGATCAGGCACGCCAACGGGCGCCGGTGGCGATCTTCGTCAAGCACCCGTCGGACTCGGTGGTGGCCGGGGCCGTCCGCGCCGGCTCGGCGGTGGTAGCCGTGGAGCCGCGGGCCCGCTGGGAACGGCTGTACCACTTGGTGAATCATGTCTTGGAGCATCATGGTGACCGGGCCGACCCCACCGACGATTCCGGAACCGACCTGTTCGGGTTGGCACAGTCCCTGGCCGACCGCATCCACGGCATGATCAGCATCGAGGACGCCCAGTCGCACGTGCTCGCCTACTCGGCCTCCAACGACGAGGCCGACGAGCTGCGTCGGCTGTCCATCCTGGGCCGCGCCGGCCCGCCCGAGCATCTGCAGTGGATAGGTCAATGGGGCATCTTCGATGCCCTGCGGCCCGGCCGTGAGGTGGTGCGGGTGGCCGAGCGCCCCGAGCTGGGGTTGCGTCCTCGGCTAGCCATCGGGATTCATCAGCCGGGGGTCGGTGCGCTGCGGCCACCGGTGTTCGCCGGCACGATCTGGGTCCAGCAAGGCTCGCAGCCGTTGGCCGACGATGCCGAGGAGATGTTGCGGGGTGCTGCGGTGCTGGCCGCCCGGATCATGTCGCGACTGGCGACCCAGCCCAATACGCACGCGCTGCGGGTACAGCAACTACTGGGCCTGGCCGAGCTGAACGCAACCACAGCACCCGTCGACGTATCGACCATCGCCCGTGAACTCGGCGTCGCCGCCGAGGGCAACGCAACGCTGATCGGTTTCGACACCGCGGAAAACCGCGATACCGCAGTCCGCCATGTTCGGCTTGTTGACGTCATGGCATTGAGCGCCAGCGCTTTTCGCCACGACGCTCAGGTTGCCGCCAACGGCTCACGGATCTATGTGCTGCTGCCCCAAACCACGACCGGCCGAGCTGTCACCTCGTGGGTCCGCGGCACAATCAGCGCACTGCGCGCCGAGCTGGGAGTAGCACTACGGGCAGCCATCGCGGGGCCGGTCGCGGGACTTGCCGAAGTCAACCCGGCACGCGTCGAGGTGGATCGGGTACTCGAGAGTGCCGAGCGCCACCCGATCTTGGGGCAGGTGACATCGCTGGCCGAGGCACGCACCACCGTTCTGCTCGACGAAATCGTCACCCTGGTCGGCACCGACCAGCGGCTCGTCGATCCTCGGATACGTGACCTGGGCGCCCAGGACCCGGTGCTGGCTCAGACCCTGCGTGCCTACCTGGATGCCTTCGGCGACATCGGCGCCGCCGCACGGTCACTGCAAGTGCATCCCAACACCGTTCGCTACCGGATAAGGCGGATCGAGCAGCTGTTGTCGACCTCGCTGGGCGATCCGGATGTGCGGCTGCTCTTTTCGCTGGGGCTGCGGGCCATGGAACGCACGGCTTAGCAACTCGACCGTGACGCCCCTCACGGCGCCCCTGCGTACACCGACTTCGACTCTGCGTCAACCTGTTTCAGCACATGCACAGCATTGCAGAACGTTATGATCAGCATCGCTATCGCCAACCATCCCCCTGCCCGCTTGGGTTATCGGAGATCGCGCGAAACGGTAATGTAGCACCAATGTCCGACTCTTCTGTCTTGTCCTTGCTGCGCGAGCGTGCCGGCCTGCAGCCCGACGACGCCGCGTTCACGTACATCGACTACGAACAGGATTGGGCCGGCATCACCGAGACGCTCACGTGGTCAGAGGTGTTTCGACGGACCCGCATCGTTGCTCACGAAGTCAGGCGGCATTGCACGACCGGAGACCGAGCCGTGATTCTGGCTCCGCAGGGCCTGGCCTACATCGCGGCTTTCCTAGGTTCGATGCAGGCCGGAGCGATAGCGGTTCCGTTGTCAGTCCCGCAGATCGGCTCTCACGACGAACGTGTCAGCGCGGTGCTTGCCGACGCGTCACCTTCGGTCATCCTGACAACATCTGCGGTCGCAGAAGCGGTTGCCGAGCACATCCACCGGCCGAACACGAACAACGTAGGGCCGATCATCGAAATCGATTCATTGGACTTGACCGGGAATTCACCGAGCTTTCGGGTGAAGGATCTGCCAAGCGCCGCGTACTTGCAGTACACCTCTGGCTCCACCCGCGCTCCGGCTGGGGTCATGATCTCGCATCGGAACCTTCAGGCGAATTTCCAACAGCTGATGTCGAACTACTTCGGCGACCGCAACGGTGTGGCGCCACCTGACACTACCATCGTGTCGTGGCTGCCGTTCTACCACGACATGGGCTTGGTCCTTGGCATCATCGCACCGATCCTGGGCGGCTACCGCAGTGAACTCACTAGCCCGCTGGCGTTCCTGCAACGGCCAGCGCGTTGGCTACATTCGCTGGCCAACGGAAGTCCTTCGTGGTCGGCCGCACCGAATTTCGCCTTCGAATTGGCCGTCCGCAAGACAACAGATGCCGACATAGAAGGCCTCGACCTCGGCAACGTCCTGGGCATCACCAGTGGTGCTGAACGAGTCCACCCCAACACGCTCAGTAGATTCTGCAACCGGTTTGCACCGTACAATTTCCGCGAAGACATGATACGGCCTTCGTACGGTCTGGCGGAAGCGACTCTTTATGTGGCCAGCCGCAATTCGGGTGACAAGCCAGAAGTCGTCTACTTCGAACCTGACAAGCTGTCCACGGGCAGTGCGAATCGATGTGAACCCAAGACCGGCACACCGCTGCTGAGCTATGGCATGCCGACATCACCAACAGTGCGAATTGTGGATCCCGACACCTGCATTGAGTGCCCCGCGGGAACGATCGGCGAGATCTGGGTGAAGGGCGACAACGTCGCCGAAGGCTACTGGAACAAACCGGACGAGACACGGCACACCTTTGGCGCAATGCTGGTCCACCCCTCGGCAGGTACTCCTGATGGATCCTGGTTGCGAACGGGAGACCTCGGATTCCTCTCCGAGGACGAGATGTTCATCGTGGGCCGTATGAAGGACATGCTGATCGTATACGGGCGCAATCACTACCCCGAGGACATCGAGTCGACCGTCCAGGAGATCACTGGTGGTCGGGTCGCTGCGATTTCAGTTCCGGTCGATCACACAGAGAAGTTAGTCACTGTCATCGAGCTCAAGCTCCTCGGCGATTCCGCCGGCGAAGCGATGGACGAACTCGATGTCATCAAGAACAACGTCACAGCCGCGATATCACGCTCGCACGGTCTCAACGTGGCGGACCTCGTCTTGGTCCCGCCCGGGTCGATCCCCACCACAACCAGCGGCAAGATCAGAAGGGCCGCCTGTGTAGAGCAATACCGGCTGCAGCAATTCACCCGGTTGGACGGCTGAGCTAGTCGGGGCTGACCCAGGGCGATTCACAGCTTGTTGGCTGCCAACTTTAATGTCGGCCGGGACGTGGCTGACTAAGATATGGCGACATAACCGCCCGAAAACCGCCGAACGATAGCTGCTTTCCTATGCTTTCACGCACGCGATTCTCGATGCAGAGGCAGATGAAGCGAGTGATTGCGGGAGCATTCGCGGTCTGGCTCGTGGGTTGGGCCGGTGGATTCGGAACCGCTATTGCGGCAAGCGAACCCGCGTACCCGTGGGCTCCTGGGCCACCTCCGTCCCCCTCTCCGGTGGGCGACGCTTCAACCGCCAAAGTCGTCTACGCCCTCGGGGGCGCGCGAATGCCGGGCATTCCCTGGTACGAGTACACGAACCAGGCTGGCTCTCAATATTTCCCAAACGCAAAGCACGATCTCATCGACTATCCCGCCGGAGCGGCCTTCAGCTGGTGGCCCACCATGCTTTTGCCGCCAGGGAGCCACCAAGACAACATGACGGTGGGCGTGGCGGTCAAAGATGGGACAAACAGCCTTGATAACGCAATTCATCACGGAACCGATCCAGCCGCGGCCGTCGGCCTATCCCAGGGTTCCCTCGTGCTCGACCAGGAGCAGGCGCGGCTCGCCAACGACCCGACGGCACCTGCACCGGACAAGCTGCAGTTCACGACGTTCGGCGACCCCACCGGACGTCATGCGTTCGGAGCGAGCTTCCTGGCCCGAATTTTTCCCCCCGGTAGCCACATTCCGATTCCCTTCATCGAATATACGATGCCCCAGCAGGTGGATAGCCAGTACGACACCAACCATGTCGTCACCGCATACGACGGCTTCAGCGACTTCCCGGACCGGCCGGACAATCTGTTAGCGGTCGCCAATGCGGCCATCGGCGCTGCCATCGCGCACACCCCAATCGGGTTCACCGGACCCGGTGACGTACCCCCGCAGAACATCAGGACCACCGTCAACTCACGAGGCGCTACCACGACGACGTATCTGGTCCCCGTGAACCACCTCCCGTTGACCTTGCCGCTGCGTTACCTCGGCATGTCCGACGCCGAAGTCGATCAAATCGACAGTGTGCTGCAACCACAGATCGACGCGGCCTATGCACGCAACGACAATTGGTTCACCCGGCCGGTCTCCGTGGATCCGGTGCGAGGCCTGGATCCGCTGACCGCTCCGGGCTCGATCGTGGAAGGTGCCCGCGGCTTACTGGGCTCCCCCGCCTTCGGCGGCTAAACACTACCGCTTTGATCCGTCTGCCACGGCTTGAAATACCGTCTTCGTGCGCGCTGACATCCGGGCTGACATCTGGCCTTCTTCGGGTGCGCACCGCTGCCAAGGGTGTCCGGGCCACCAACTTGCGCGTCCGAGCAGCGTGGCCATGGCAGGCACGGTGATGGTCCGCACCACGAACGTGTCTATCAGGATCCCGACCCCAATGATGAAGCCGCCTTGGACGACGGTTCCGATGCTGGAGAACAGCAGGCCGGACATCGAAGCGGCAAATATCAGACCCGCTGCCGTGATCACTCCGCCCGTGCAACGCACCGTGCGAATCACGCTGGAACGCACTCCCAATGCCGACTCGTCCCGCAACCGCGACGCCAGCAGCATGTTGTAGTCCGCACCCACGGCGACCAGCACCACAAACGCTAGGCCGGGCACACTCCAGTGCAATTCCTGCCCCAGGAACACCTGGAACACCACCACACCAAGCCCGATCGCCGACATGTACGAGATGACCACCGAACCGACCAGGTACAGCGGCGCCACTATCGCACGCAGCAGTGCCATGAGGATCAGGATCACCACGACGACGGTCACAGCGACGATGAGCCGCATATCGCGCTCGTAGTAATCGCGGATGTCCCTCAGCATGACCGGGTAACCCGACATTGATATCGACGCGTCAGCCAGGGAGGTATTTGGCTGTGCACCTTTGGCTGTGTCAATGATCGTGTTGACCTGATCCATGGCCGCAGTGCTGAACGGGTTGAGGTCGGTCTGAATGAAGTACCGCACGGTATGCCCGTCTGGCGAGATGAACGCCTGGGCGACTTTTTTGAACTCCTCGGACTTCAGCACTTGCGGCGGGACATTGAAACCCGCCATCGACGGTTGCGACGCATCGTTGCCCATCGCCATCAGAAAGGCTGACGCCTGGTTCAGCCCGATGCCCATGTTCTTGGTCTGGTCGACCAGCATCTGGACGCCGTCTGCGACCTGACGACCGGCGCTGGCGAGGTCGTTAGCTCCATTTTGCATGCTGATCAGGCGCGCCCGGGCGGCGTCCGGATTGTCCAACCCCAGTGATTTCAGCGAGCGGACTACCGAATTCAGCGATCGCCCCAGATCGTTCACCACCGCCGACACGGTCTGCGGTGACCGCGTGGACTGCAGCTGACGCGCCAGGCCGACAACCTTGTCGAGAGTGCCATTGTCACGTGCGGTTTGCAGCTTGTGAAACTGAACGCGCGCGTTGCCACACATAGGGTTGCTGTCACAGACCGGGCTGGTATCCAAAGCGGCGACAACAGAGTCAAGCCAATCGAAACTGTTGGCGATACCGTCAAAGTTTACCTGCAGAGCGTCACCGAGCGCGTGGATATTGCTGACAAGCCTTGCAGCGTTGTCGATTTCGTTGAATGTTTTGTTGCCACCGAACTGGTTCTGGATGTAAGCGAGGGCGTCGACAAGGCTGCGGACACCCGCAACGGCCCGGCTGACTTGACCGCGAACGTCACCGAGATTGTCGGCCAACAGGTTGGCACCCGATGCCAGCCGATTCAGGTCGCCGGTGCGCTCATCGATCATTCGCGACGCGCCGCCCAGCCGGTTGCCAACTTGGCCGGCTTGGTATGTCGCCCGGGCCTGTTCAAGGGTTTCCCCGTTTGGCCGGGTCACACCGCGAACCATGGCAACGCCTGGGATCTGGCTCACACGTTGCGCCAGCTGCTCCAGGTCGGCAAGGCCGCGCGGGGTTCGCAGGTCGTGTGCAGAGTGGATGATCAAGTACTCAGGAATAGTCTGATTCACCGAGAAATGGTGCTCCATTGCCGCGTACCCAACCGAACTCGGATCCGAAGGCGGCAATTGTTTGCGGTCGTCGTAGTTGAAGTGAGCCAGGCTCGCGCAGCTGGCCAATGCAACCAGACCAATCAAGCTGGCGCCTAGATAAGCTTTGGGCCGCCGCACTATTCGCGTTCCGGCCCGCCGCCAGAATGTCGCCATGCGTTCACCGCGCGGTGCGACCCACCCGCGCGGTGAGGCCAGCACCAGGATGGCGGGCAGCAGGGTGACCGCGGCCAAGAACGACACCGCGATCCCGATCGCCAGAGCCGGGCCAACCGTTGAGAACACACCGAGTTTGGCGAATCTCATGCCGAGGAAGGTGATTCCGACCGTTGCCGCGGACGCGGCGATCACCTTCCCGACGGACATCATCGCCCGCTGGACGGCACGCTCGGGATGCTCACCGAGCCGCACATACTCGTGATAGCGGCTGATTAGGAAAACGGCGTAATCCGTTCCCGCACCAGCGATCATTGCGCTGAGCAACACGATCGCTTGATTGGATACGGCTAGACCGCCGACGAGCGACACGCCGGCAACCAACGCCTGCGCGGTCATCAAGGATGCGCCAATCGTCACCAGGGGCAACAGCATGGTAACCGGGTTGCGATAGATGACCATCAAGATGACTAGCAACATCACGGCGATCGCCAGCTCGATTGAAGCCCGATCCCGAGCCCCAGCGTCGGTCAGGTCTGCCACCGTGGCTGCGGGTCCTGTCACGTTTGCCGTCAACGTGGTTCCGGCCACAGTTCGTTTCACGATGCGTTCGACGTCGGTGTAAGCGTGGTAGGACTTGGGTGTACCCAGGTCGCCCGCGAGACCGATCGGCAGAATCCATGCCTTGCCATCTTTACTACCGAGCACCTCACGCAATGGCGGAGTAGTCAGGAAGTCCTGCAGCATCACGACGTCTTTAGCGTCGTTTCGCAGACGATCCACCAATGTGTGGTAGACGTTTTCGTCCGCCGCTCCCAAGCCTTTCTCGTCGGTGAGCAGCACTACCAAGATATTCTCGGAGCCGGATTCGTGGAACGCCTCGGCCATCTGGCGAACAGCGACGCTGGAGGGCGCGTCGGCAGGCAGGACCGCGACGGGATGTCGCTGAGCCATCTCCGCCAGTGAAGGCACCGCCATCGGCAGTACCAGGGCGAGCGCGACCCAACAGCCGACCACAACCCAAGGCCGCCGGGCGACGAGTTCACCTAGCCGCGCGAAGATGGGTTCACCACCGGGAATGAATCAGGCAACATTCTGCTGCTGCCCGCTCTCGGCGACTCGTTGGAACACAGACTTCAGCGTTGCCAGGTAGCGGGCAACCGATTCCCGGGCGATCGGGTTGTCGGGGAACATGACCGCCACTGCCGTCCCCTGCTCGACGCGGATGACGTAGATGGACAGTTGATAAGAGTAGCGACCGTCGCTGTACACTCCTATGTTCGTACCGGTTAACTCCGCGGTGAGCAGTACCGAAAGCGGAGCCGCGCCTGCGTCGAGGAAGTTGACGACGGGAAAGTTCGGTCGTGGCATGGTTAGCGTGGACGACAATTCGACGACGCGGTCGTAGGGTACTTCGGCGAGCTTCACGCCCGAGTCGAACGAGGTCTGCGCGGCTCGGGCGGCATCGCCGAACGCCGAGCCGGCGATGGGGACGGTGATCGGAATTAGGCCGGTGAACCAACCTTGGGTCATGGCATCCGCTGGAGTGCGGCGCGTGTCGCGCGGCGTTAGTCCGTAATAGGTTGTCGTACCGGTCAACTCGTGTTCAGCCAGGCCGCAGCAGGCTAGTACGCCACCGATGAACCGAGCGCCGGCAGCCGTGCAGACGGACTCGAATTGAGCCGTCTGCTCTTCATCGAGCATCATCACGGTGACAATATCCGCGTCACTGGGTTTCGATGGGTCACCAAGTGGGAGTGGAAAATCAGGAAAGCTACCGTTAGTACCTTCGGCGAACTTCGTCCAGGCGCGAACCTGGGGCGACTCCACCGTGAGGGTGGAGCTGAACGTGTGTTGTCGGCGGCAGAAGTCGTCGTAGCTGCCTGCCGGCGGTAGCTCGAGAGGGGCATGGCCGCCCACCAGCGCTGCGTACATCAGGTGGAACTCCATGAGCGTGACACCGACGATCATCGCGTCCACATGCACATGATCCACACTTGCAAAGAATGTGAAATGGTCGCAGCCTTGCACGATCCCAAACCGAAAACAACCCCATTGCAGGGGATCCGGCGTGTTCTGCACGATCTCGCGAATTTGCGGCAGCGTGAGCTCACCATGATGAACTGGTACGAACTCGATGTCGGCGGGATCCTGGATCGTACGCCGGATTATTTGTCCGTTGCCGTTGTATTGGAACCAGCTGCGATAGGTATCGTGCCGTCGGAGATGGGCGTTGATCACGTAGTTGGCCGCCCGGATATCGCACTGGCCGGGCTGCTGGCAGCTGACGACCATCAACCGCGAGTAGTCGAGTCCCTTTGCCTTTTGCTCGCAATAGCCCCGAATATGTTGCGCCTGCATATAACTGACCGGAACATCGCTGATCGGCGCCTGCGACGCTTTCGTGTGCGCGACAGCCGAAGGTCGCCATGACACAGTCGAACCCGTGCTCGGCGCCCAGTCGTCCAGCGTGCCTATTGTCAACGGTCCAACCCGCAACATGCCCTCCTCGGCTCGATCTCAAACTTCCGCAACGACTTCACCCGGGCCGTCATCAGACCGGCGCAGATTGGGCGGCTGCCAGCTCGTCGCACACGTGCTCGGCCAAGCCGCGAACCGTGGTGATCTTTGTGGGACTGACGCGTATACCCGTTTCGGTTTCGATGCGGGTCCGCAACTCCAAGTTGCCCAAGGAATCCAAACCATAGTCGGACAGCGGCCGGTCCGGATCAATGGTTCGCCGCAGCAGCAGGCTGATCTGGTCCGATACCAACCGCCTGACTGTGCGGGGCCACTCTTCGCGGGGCAAGCTGCCCAGTTCGGCGAGGAATTTCCCGGTGGCCGGTTGATTTTGGCCCGTGGCGTGGAACGCTTCGGCAAATCGGCTACGTTGCGCAAAGGCCGTCAACCATGGGGTACCCATGATCGGGGCATAGCCGGAGTACGCCCGGCCGTAGCGAAGCAGCGTCTGGAAGGCTCGAGCACCCTCGGCGGGCGCGATCGCTGCGCCGGTGCCTTCGGCCAGCGCGGTAGCGCGGCCAATCTCGGCCCATGCTCCCCAGGCGATTGAGGTAGCCGGAAGGCCCTGCGCCCGCCGCCAGTGGGCAAAAGCGTCCAACCAGCTGTTGGCCGCCGCATATGCGCCTTGACCCGGCGAGCCCACCAAGGCCGCGGCCGAGGAGAACAAGCAGAACCACTCCAGTGGCTGCGCGGCGGTGGCCCGATGAATGTTCCACGCGCCGTGTACCTTCGGCGCCCAACAGCGGTCGATAAGTTCGTCGGTGACATTGGCCAACGTAGCGTCCTCGACCACCGCCGCCGCGTGCAGCACGCCGCGCACCGGCAAGCCCGAGGCGGTGGCCACCGCCACCACTCGGTGGGCCGTTGCGGCATCAGCGATGTCACCGCATTCCACCTGGATATCAGCACCGGCGGCGCGGAGCCGCTCGATGACCCTGGTGGCGTGCGGGCTGGGCGTCGAACGGGAGTTGAGCACGATGCGTCCGCAGCCCGCCGCCGCCAGCTCGCCGGCAAGGAACAGGCCGAGGCCGCCCAAACCACCGGTGACGAGATAGGCGCCGTCGGGCCGGGACGTGCGGACCTGTTCGGGGGGCACCACGGCCACGCCTTCACCGGTACGCGGCACATCGAGCACCACTTTTCCGGTGTGCCCGGCTCCGCCGACCAAACGAATGGCAACGGCAGCGTCGTGAATGGGATAGTGCGTGGTCTGCGGCACCGGCAGCGTGCCCTCGACCGTGTGTTGGTAGACGGTTTTCAGCAGGCGCCGGACGGTGTGCGGGTGGCTGTGTGTCAGCAGCGCCAAGTCGACGGCATACAGCGACAGGTTGCGGCGGAACGGGAACAACCCGAGCCGAGTGTCGCCGTAGATGTCACGTTTGCCGATCTCCACGAATCGCCCGCCAAAGGCCAGCAATTCGATCCCAGCACGTTGTGCGGCGCCGGGCAGCGAGTTGAGTACGACGTCGACACCATACCCATCGGTGTCGCCTCGGATCTGCTCGGCGAACTCGGTGCTCCGTGAGTCGTAGACATGCTCGACACCCATGTCGTGCAGCAGTTGTCGCCGCTGGGCACTGCCCGCGGTGGCGAAGATCTCGCATCCGGCGGCCCGTGCGATCGCGATCGCCGCCTGCCCGACACCACCGGTCCCCGAGTGAATCAGCACCTTGTCGTCCGAGCAGATGCGAGCCAGATCGTGCAGGGCGTACCAAGCCGTCGCGGAGGCGGTCGGTACCGCGGCGGCGGCGGCCACCGGCAGCTCGGGCGGGAGCGTCACCGCCAGCCGGGCATCGCATCTGACGAATGTGCTCCAGCAGCCATTGGCGGACATGCCGCCGACGTGATCACCGATCCGATGCTCGGTGACATCCGGCCCGACCGCGGTCACCACACCGGCGAAGTCGATGCCCAACTGCTGTCGGTAGCCCTCGAAGGTGGGATACCGCCCGAAAGCGACCAGAACGTCGGCGAAGTTGACACTCGATGCGGTCACCGCGACCTCGATCTCGCCCGGTCCCGGCGCGACCCGGTCGAATGTGACGAACTCCAACGACTCGAGGTCGCCGGGAGTGCGGATCTGCAGGCGCATACCGTCGCGTCTGTATTCGACGACGGCGGTTCGCCGTTCGGCCGGGCGTAACGGACCGGGACGCAGCCGGGCGGTGTACCAAATGCCATTGCGCCAAGCGGTTTCGTCCTCCTGCGACCCGCTCTGTAGTTGGCTGGCCACCAGGGCAGCGACGGTCTCGTCGTTGTCGACGTCGATTGCGGTGGCACCCAGGTGCGGATGCTCGGAATCGATCACCCGCATCAGTCCACGCAATCCCGCCTGTTCCAAGTTGGCAAGATCGCTCGGCAGCACGCTCGCCGCGCTCCTGGTCACCACGAACAGCCGCGGCGGCTCACCGGGCAGCTCCGCGAGCTCGCGGGCAATACCCACCAGCTGTGACACATAGTCGCGGCCGCACTGTGTCAAACCACCCGTTGGCGGGCCAGTCACCACGACAACACCGGTGAGCCTGCCTCCGAGCAGCGAACGCAATTGTGCGACATCCGACGCCGAAGCCACGCTAGTGCTCTGGGCACCAACGGCATTCAACGCGTCGGCGAGTTGCGCGGTCAGCGGATCAGCTTCGGACGCACTGAGCAGCAGCCAGGATCCCGCATCGATCTGCGGCACCTCAGGCAGCTCACCCCGCTCCCACTCGATGGTCAACAATCGCTCGTCGAACACCCGGTTCGCGCGTTCATGTTCGGAAATCCCTGCGGCCAGCCGTAATCCCTCGACGGTCAAAAGTACCGTTCCGGCCTGGTCGAACACGTCGAGATCGGCTTCGCATTCGCCGGCTCGCGACGATGACGTGACCCGGGCGAGGCAGTAGTGCGCGCTGCGCGTCGAGTGATAGTTGCGCAGCCTACGCACGCCCACGGGCAGCATCAGACCACCGACAGTCGCCTTCTGGACCTCGGGATGAACAAGCACCGACTGGAAACACGCATCAAGCAGGGCCGGGTGGCTGGCATATGCCGACTGCTGAGATCGGATGGCTCCAGGCAGCGCGACCTCGGCGAGCACTGTGGTGACGTCCCCGCGCGCCGTGTGCACCGCAACTAGGCCTGAAAAAGCCGGACCATACTGAATACCTAAGCTGTTAAACATTTTTCGCAGTTCCTCACCGCTCATGCTGGACTCATGGGCGGCGGTCAGAGCGTTCGTGTCGTACCCGGGCGGCTGCGGCATCTCCTCCAATGCGTGCAGCATCGCGCTGGCCCGCCGTGCGGGCTCGCCTTCCTGATGACTCTCGACTGCGAACTGTAGGATCCCAGGCGCGGCGATCGTCGCGGCCGATGAGACCACCGTCTGCTCGTCCAGCAACAGCGTCTGCTCGAACTTGATGTCGCGCACCTCCGACAGCTCGCCAAGAGTGGTGCGCGCCGCGGCCAATGCCATCTCACAGTAGGCCGCACCGGGAAACGCAGCCACGTTGTGTATCCGATGGTCACCGAGCCACGGATGCGCCCCGGTGCCAACCCCGGCCTGCCAGACGTGACGCTCCGGTTCCTCCAACAGGTGCACATGGGCCCCAAGCAGCGGATGAACCGCCTGGACCGCGCCGGTGTGCGAGCGGTGTGAATCCTCACGGCTGAGCATCAGGGTGCGGTGCGTCCAGCTCGGCAATGGCGCATCCACCAAGCGCCCATCAGGGTACTGGACAGAGAAGTCCACCTTGGCGCCGGCGTTGTGCACGTCGGCGACGAAGCCGCGCAACCCGAACGGCAGCTGTTCCCCGCGCCGCATCGCGGCAAGCGTTGCGATCGGCATGTCGAGACTGGCGGCGTTCTGCTCGACCGCGTAGGTGAGCAGCGGATGCGGAGCCAGCTCGCCGAACACTCGGTACCCGTCCTTGAGCGCGGCCTGTACCGCCGCCGCGAATCGCACCGTGTACCGCAGGTTTTCCACCCAGTACTCGCCGGTGAACGACGGTCGCTCGCGCGGATCCCACAACGTTGCGGAGTAATACGGAATTTCCGGCGCCGTCGGATCGACCTCGGCCAGGACCTCGAGCAACTCGTCCAGGATGGGATCGACCTGCGGTGTATGTGAAGCGACGTCCACAGCTACCTCGCGTGCCAGCACATCCTGCTGCTCCCAGGCCGCCACCAGGTCACGTATCGACTGCGTGGCGCCGCCGACGACGGTTGAGGTCGGAGAGGCAACCACCGAGAGCACGACGTCGGAGATCCCACGAATCGCAAGTTCTGACAACACTTGTTGGCCGGGCAGTTCCACCGATGCCATCGCGCCACTACCGGCGATGCGCGACATCAGCCGCGAGCGCCGGCAGATGACTCGCAATCCGTCGTGCAGCGACAGTGCTCCGGCGACCACGGCTGCCGCAGCCTCGCCGAGCGAGTGCCCGATGATGGCACCAGGACGTACCCCATACGACTTCAGGGCCGCGGCCAGGGCGACCTGCACCGCGAAGATGGTGGGCTGCACCCGGTCAATACCGCTGACCGTCTGTGGCGCCGACATCGCTTCGGTCACCGAAAACCCTGACTCCCTAGCGATCACCGGCTCCATCGCCGCGACGGTGGCGGCGAACACCGGTTCGGCTACCAGCAGTTCAGTGCCCATCCCGGGCCACTGAGAGCCTTGCCCGGAGAACACCCACACCGGCCCGCGGTCGTCGTGCCCCACTGCGGGCTGATAGGGAATCTGATCGCCAGCGACGTCCCGCAGCGCCGCGCTCAGCTCGTCAAAACTGCTCGCCGTCACAACCGTCCGGACGGGTCGGTGTGCACGGCGGCAGGACAGCGTGTAGCCCAGGTCCCGCATGCTAACTCGACTGCCCGCGTTGCCGTTCTGGTCGACCCAATCCGCCAGCCGGGCGGCCGTGACGTGTAGTTGCTCAGCCGAGGTAGCCGACACCGGAAACAACGCCAGCCCACCGGCTTCGGGAGTGAGCTCAGGTCCCGAAGCCGCTGGTTCTGATACCGGCGCTTGCTCCAAGATGGCATGCACGTTGGTACCCGACATTCCATACGAGGAAACCGCAGCGCGACGTGGCTGTCCGGTGTTGTCCGGCCAGGATGTATTCGCTTGCGGCACAAAGAGTTCAGTGTCAATCTCAGCCAGCTGATCAGGCAGCCGGCAGAAGTGCAGGTTCTGCGGCACAACCCCATGCCGCAACGCCAGGATTGTCTTCATCAACCCCAGGGGCCCCGATGCCGACTGCAGGTGACCGAAGTTTGTTTTCACCGACGTCAGCGCGCACGGACCCTCGGTTCCGTACACCGCGGCCAGGCTCGCGTATTCGACCGGATCTCCAACGGGGGTGCCGGTGCCGTGGGCTTCGACCATCCCCACCGTCGACGCTTCGACGCCCGCTGCAGCCAACGCTTGCTGATACACCGCGATCTGAGCCTGCGCCGACGGCGCCGCGATATTCACGGTGCGGCCATCCTGGTTGGCTGCGGTGCCACGAACGATCGCCAGCACACGATCACCGTCGCGCACCGCATCCGGTAGCCGCTTCAGCAGCAGGACCACGCACCCCTCACCGGACACGAAGCCATCAGCTGCTTCGTCGAAGGCATGGCAACGCCCGGTAGGCGACAACATGCCTTGCAGGGAACCCGAGACGGACTTCCGCGGTTCTAGCGTGACAACCACACCACCGGCAAGAGCGAGATCGCTTTCACCGTCATCCAGGCTGCGGCAGGCTTGATGCACAGCCGTCAACCCGGACGAGCACGCGGTGTCCACCGTGACCGCGGGGCCATGCAGTCCGAGTGTGTAGGCCACTCGCCCGGACGCGAAACTGTTACTGGTGCCGGTGAATCCGTACGGTCCTTCCGCGGCGCCGCAATCCGCGGACAGCAGCTCGTAGTCGCCGTGTGTCAGTCCTACGAAGACACCTGTTTGTGATTCAGCGAGCGTCGCCGGGTCCACACCCGCGTGCTCGATAGCCTCCCACGACACTTCCAGCAGCAAGCGGTGCTGTGGGTCGATCGCGGTCGCCTCCCGCTCGGTCAGGCCGAAGAAATCGCAGTCAAACCCGCCGACGTCGTCCAGAAAGGCGCCCCAACGCGATACCGATCGACCAGGGACACCAGGTTCGGGGTCGTAGTACACGTTCGCGTCCCACCGGTCAGCGGGAATCTCACCCACCAAATCGTCGCCGCGTAACAGCGCTTCCCAGAGGCGTTGTGGGGAATCGATGCCGCCCGGGAGCCGGCAAGCCATGCCGATAACGGCGACCGATGTGGCGGTTGCGGTGCGCACTACGCAGTCCCCCTGTACCAGCCGTGGGTGAATGCTCCCAAACCCCATTTACCAACACATTCGGGCTCAGGATTGTTTAGCGTACTAACTTCATGGTAGTGGCTCAAGACGAAAGCATCGCATGCTGCAAGGTCCGATACAACGGGAAAACTGTTGTGGGACTTGTTAATCTGCAGGCCACAGCACGACGAAGAACACATTATCCAGCCAACTCACAGGCCGTTGCCATGCCGCTACCAGACGTCGTAGGCCTGGGAAAGTTAAGGTAGCAACACTGCTCGACAGCCACAGCAGCATGCACCGCGCGTGTGATCCGCACGAGCCGCACGGGCGCGAGCAGACGCAAAAGGCCCCGAAATCCGTTGGATTCGGGGCCTTTTGCGTCTGCTCGCGCCCAACGTGGGTGCTTGGCTAGGGTGAATCCTTGTGGATCCTCACCGCGACCTGGAATCGCGGGCCTTTGCCGGCAACTGGCGGGTATACCAACAGCAAGCGTTGGACGCGTTCGACGCCGACGTCGCTGCCGGCGACAACCGTGCCTATCTGGTGCTGCCGCCGGGTGCGGGCAAGACGATGATCGGCCTGGAAGCAGCGCGCCGGCTGGGGCGCCGGAGTTTGGTGTTGGTTCCCAACACGGCGGTGCAGGCGCAGTGGGCCGCCGCGTGGGATAACAGTTTTCCGTCGTCGGACCGGTCGGCATCGAAGTGTGGAACCGAGCGTGGCCTTGCCTCGGCGATGAACGTCCTGACGTATCAGTCGCTTGCCGTCATCGACGCCGAAACCGATTCGACAGTCCGGCGGGAAGTCCTGCGCAACCGCGACCAGCAAGCGTTGCTGGATCTCCTGCACCCCAACGGGAGGGCGGTGATCGAGCGGGCGGCGACGCTAGGCCCGTGGACGCTGGTGCTCGATGAGTGCCACCATCTGCTAGCTACGTGGGGCGCCCTGGTCAGTGCGTTGGCGTCGGTCCTCGGAGCGCAGACCGCGCTGATCGGTCTAACGGCGACCCCGGCCACAGAGCTCACCGCGTGGCAGCACACCCTGCATGATGAGCTGTTCGGCACCGCCGACTTCGTGATCCCGACACCCGCTCTGGTTAGGGAAGGCGACCTGGCTCCCTACCAAGAGTTGGTCTATCTGACCCAACCGACGCCCGAAGAGCAGGCCTGGATCGGCACCCACCGGGCGCGCTTCGCCGACCTCATGCTGGCCCTCATCGACCAAAAGGTGGGCAGCATGTCGTTGGCCGCGTGGCTGCACACCCGGATCGTGGATCGAGCGACGCGCGAGGGCAATCAGATCGCCTGGTCGACGTTCGAGCGTGCCGAACCCGACCTCGCGTGCAGCGGCCTGCGCTTCGCCTACGACGGCCTGATTCCACTACCCGACGGCGTGCGCCTGCGCGAGCAGCACCGAATTGCGCCCGATGCCCAGGACTGGGTTAACGTATTGACCGACTTCAGCGTCGGGCACCTGCAACAAAGCGCGGATCCGCGCGACGCGCACGCGCTGACCGCGATCAAGCGGGTGCTACCCGGCCTGGGCTACCGGCTGACCAGTCGCGGCGTACGCGTCGCGACCTCGCCAGTAGACAGACTGTGCGCGCTGTCCGAATCCAAGATCGCCGCGACCGCGCACATCCTCGACACCGAGGACGCCGTCTTGGGGGCGCGGTTGCGGGCGCTGGTGCTCTGCGATTTCGAATCGATGACCGGCGCCCTTCCCACATCGCTGAAGGGCGCACCCGTCAGCGAGCAGTCGGGTTCGGCCCAGCTGGTTGCCGCCATGCTCGCCGCGTCGGATCACCGCCGCCGCACCCCACTGCACGCCCTTCTGGTAACAGGTCAAACCTTCGCCTGCCCGGCCGCGATCGAAGATGACCTGATCGCCTTCTGCGCCGAGCGCGGCGCGCTCGTCACCGCCGAGCCGCTTGACGCCCACCCTAGTCTGCGGGTCATGCGCGGCACCGGCGGCTTCACGCCACGTACGTGGGTCGCGCTGGCTACCGAATACTTCCTGGCCGGCCGCGCCCGCGTCCTGGTCGGCACCCGTTCGCTACTAGGTGAAGGGTGGGACTGCGCGGCGGTCAACGTCAATATCGACCTGACGAGCGCAACCACCCAGGCAGCGATCACTCAGATGCGCGGCCGCGCCATCCGCAACGACCCCTCGGACGGTCACAAGGTGGCGGACAACTGGTCGGTCTGCTGTATCGCCACAGAACACCCGCGCGGTGATGCCGACTACCTGCGCCTGGTGCGCAAACATGACGGGTACTACGCGGCAACCCCGCAGGGGCTCATCGAATCGGGTGTGACGCACTGCGATCCGTCGCTGTCGCCGTACGGTCCTCCGGTCACCGATACCCACGCCATCACGGCGCGAGCGCTGCAGCGCGTCGCCGAACGCGCCCAGGCGAGATCCTGGTGGCGAATCGGCGAGCCCTACGAAGGAGTCGACGTCGCAACCATCCGCGTGCGCTCCCGCCAGCCGCTCGGGGTCGCCGCACCCCGCATCCCCGCCTCGGCATTGACCCCACCGGTGCCGGGACAGTTCAGTCCGGTCCGCCTGGCAAGGGGTGCCGTGGCCGCCGTTTCCGTGGTCGGCGCCAGCACCGCCACCGCAGTTGCCTCCGCCAATCTCGGCATGCTGGCGGGTGCCGGCACGGCCGGCGCCATCGTCGCGGCGGGTGTTGGCCTGGTGGCAACCGCTGCGGCGGCCGAAAGCCGCCGCCTGGACCACGCGCCCAACGCGCTCGAGCAACTGGCCGCCGTCGTCGCGGATGCGCTGTACGCCGCGGGCGGCGCACAGCGAGGATCCGCGGCACTACGGTTGGCCTCCGACCCCGAAGGCTGGATCCGGTGTCAACTCGACGGCGTGCCCACCGAGCAGTCCCTGCGGTTCACCGCGGCCCTCGACGAGCTACTGGCGCCGCTTGCCGAACCGCGCTACCTCATCGGACGCAAGATCCTCACGCCGCCCGCCCGGCCCGTTGCCCGGAGGCTGTTCGCGGTTCGTGCCGTCGTCGGGCTATCGCTGCCCGGCACGGTTGCCTGGCACGCCGTGCCCCGCTGGTTCGCACGAAACAAGGATCGGCGGCAACATCTGGCACAGGCATGGCGAAAGCACATCGGCCCACCCCGACAACTGCCAGCAGACTCCCCACAAGGGCAAGCCATCCTCGATCTGTTCCGCGGCGATAACCCGCTCTCGGTGACAACCCAGCTGCGCACGACCTGGCGGTGACCCGGCCGCAAGTTGCGTCTGTTCGCGCTAACAGGTGAGCCGTCCGACCGCCGCCGCAACCCGCTCGTCGGTGGCCGTCAGCGCCACCCGCACGTGCTGAGCCCCACCCGGGCCGTAGAAATCACCCGGTGCCACCAGGATGCCCCGCTGCGCCAGCCACGCGGCACTGTCGCGGCACGGCTCGCCGCGAGTGGCCCATAGATACAATCCGGCGTCCGAATAGTCGACCGCAAAACCCGCGGAGCCCAGCGCCGGCAACAGCGCGGCACGCCGTTGTGCGTAGCGCTCCCGCTGTTGCCTTTCGTGCGCGTCGTCGTCCAGCGCGGCCACCATAGCCGCCTGTACCGGCGCCGGCACCATCATCCCGGCGTGTTTGCGCACCGCTAGTAGCTCGGCAACGATCTCGAGGTCACCGACGACGAAACCCGCTCGGTAGCCGGCGAGCGATGAGCTCTTCGATAGTGAGTGCACAGCCAGCAACCCGGTGTGGTCGCCGTCGCACACCGAGGGATGTAGCACCGAAACCGGTTCGGCGTCCCAGCCCAATCCCAGGTAGCACTCGTCGGAAACCACGAGAACGCCTCTGCCCCGGGCCCACTCGACCACCTTGCGCAAATGGTCGACACCCAGCACCCGTCCGGTCGGGTTGCTCGGCGAGTTCAGGTAGAGCAGTGCCGGGGATTGCGGACCCAGCTGGGTCAGCGCATCCGCACGCAGCACCCGCGTTCCGGCCAGGCGGGCGCCGACGTCATAAGTCGGATATGCCAATTCGGGCACGACGACCAGATCCGCACCGCCCAGGCCCAACAACGTCGGCAACCAGGCGATGAGTTCCTTGGTGCCGATAACCGGCAACACGGCCGCCTCGGTCAGCCTGGTGATGCCGTAGCGGCGAGCCAGCGCTGCCACCACAGACTCACGTAACCGTGCGGTGCCGGCGGTCGCCGGATAGCCAGGGGCGGCACTGGCCGCCGCCAGCGCCTCCTGGATCAGCGGTGCGACCGGGTCGACCGGAGTGCCGACGGAGAGGTCGACGATGCCATCCGGATGGGCCCCGGCCAGCGCTTTCGCGTCGGCCAAGGTGTCCCAGGGGAAGACGGGCAGAGACGCCGACACTCCGCCGCGAGCGGGTGCTGCCCCCAGCCGGCTCAGGCGTCCTCGCTCTGCGGCGCCAGATCCTTGACCGCTTGCGGGTCGTTCTCGGTCATGCCAACCTTGGCCGCACCGCCCGGCGATCCCAGCTCGGCGAAGAAATCGGCGTTGATCTGGGTGTAATGGCTCCACTGTTCGGGCACATCGTCTTCGTAGAAGATAGCTTCAACGGGGCAGACCGGCTCGCAAGCCCCACAGTCGACGCATTCGTCGGGGTGGATATACAGCATCCGGGCGCCCTCGTAGATGCAATCGACCGGGCACTCCTCAATGCATGCCTTGTCCTTGATGTCGACACAGGGTTCGGCGATCGTGTACGTCACGGACGTCTCCTCAACATGTCTTCCAGATACCGCTATGTGTGGGCTGCTGTCCACCTCGCCAAGGCTTCCTCCGGGCCCTGCTGAGGCAATGCGTTCGGTTACTGATACTAGACGTTGCACATACACGTCGACCACTTGGCACATGCGTCGGCGTACACGGTCAATATGCACCTAGTTGCATAGCAATCCGGCTTGCCGTCTATGCTGCCCGGATGGCGCTACCCCACGCGATCTTGGTGTCGCTGTGTGAACAGGCCAGCTCGGGCTACGAGTTGGCCCGCCGATTCGATCGCTCCATCGGCTATTTCTGGACCGCAACCCATCAGCAGATCTATCGGACGTTACGGGTGATGGAGAACAACAACTGGGTGCGCGCGACGACCGTGCTCCAGCATGGCCGGCCCGACAAGAAGGTATACGCGATCTCCGACAGCGGCCGGGCCGAGCTGGCTCGCTGGATCGCCGAGCCGCTCAGCCCGACCAGGCCCGGCCGCGGCAGTGCGCTGACCGACAGCAGCACGCGCGATATCGCCGTCAAGCTGCGTGGCGCCGGCTACGGAGACGTTGCCGCGCTGTATACCCAAGTCACCGCGCTGCGCGCCGAGCGTGTCAAGTCACTGGACACCTATCGCGGTATCGAGAAGCGCACCTTCGCAGATCCGTCGGCGCTCGATGGCGCCGCACTGCATCAATACCTCGTGCTGCGCGGCGGAATCCGAGCCGAAGAAAGTGCCATCGATTGGCTCGACGAAGTAGCTGAAGCGCTCCAGGAGAAGCGATGACAAATCCATACCCAAATCTGCTGTCCCCGTTGGACCTTGGGTTTACCACGCTGCGCAACCGGGTGGTTATGGGTTCGATGCACACCGGACTGGAAGACCGGGCCCGCCATATCGATCGGCTCGCCGACTACTTCGCCGAACGTGCACGCGGCGGCGTCGGGCTGATCATCACCGGTGGCTACGCGCCCAACCGCACCGGATGGCTGCTGCCGTTCGCCTCCGAACTCGTCACTTCGGCGCAAGCCCGACGGCACCGCCGAATCACCAGGGCGGTCCACGATTCGGGTGCAAAGATCCTGCTGCAAATCCTGCACGCCGGACGCTACGCCTACCACCCACTTGCGGTCAGCGCCTCGCCGATCAAGGCGCCGATCACCCCGTTTCGTCCGCGAGCACTATCGGCTCGCGGGGTCGAAGCGACCATCGCGGATTTCGCCCGCTGCGCGCAGTTGGCCCGCGATGCCGGCTACGACGGCGTCGAAATCATGGGCAGCGAAGGGTATCTGCTCAATCAGTTCCTGGCGCCGCGCACCAACAAGCGCACCGACTCGTGGGGCGGCACACCGGCCAACCGTCGCCGGTTCCCGGTCGAGATCATCCGACGCAGCCGCGCCGCCGTCGGATGCGACTTCATCATCTGTTACCGGCTGTCAATGGCCGACTACGTTGCAGAAGGCCAGAGTTGGGATGAAATCGTCGCGCTGGCAACCGAAGTGGAAGGGGCAGGCGCAACCATCATCAACTCCGGCTTCGGCTGGCACGAGGCCCGGGTGCCCACTATCGTCACCTCAGTGCCGGGCGGCGCGTTTGTCGACATCAGCAGCGCCGTCGCCGAACACGTCACTATCCCGGTGGTGGCGTCCAACCGGATCAACATGCCGCAGGCCGCGGAACGGATTCTGGCCGAAACCCAGGTGCGGCTGATATCAATGGCCCGGCCGATGCTGAGCGACCCGGACTGGGTGCTCAAGGCGCAGTCCAATCGGGTCGACGAAATCAACACCTGCATCTCCTGCAATCAAGCCTGCCTGGACCACGCATTTGCCAGGAAAACGGTGTCGTGTCTGCTCAATCCACGCGCCGGGCGCGAGACGCAGTTGGTGCTGTCCCCGACCCGGCGCGCCCGCTCGGTGGCCGTCGTCGGGGCTGGACCAGCCGGGCTGGCCACGGCGGCCAACGCCGCGCAACGGGGTCACCGGGTCACGCTGTTCGAGGCCAACGACTTTATCGGTGGACAGTTTGACATGGCCCGCCGCATTCCCGGCAAAGAGGAATTCAGCGAAACCATCCGGTATTTCTCGACGATTCTGGCCAAACACGGTGTCGAGGTGCGACTGGGCACTCGGGTGGCCGCCCAGGAGTTGACCGGCTACGACGAGGTCGTCTTGGCCACCGGCGTGGCACCGCGCATTCCGGCCATCCCCGGCATCGACCACCCCATGGTGTTAACCTACGCCGAAGCCATCACCGGTGTCAGACCGGTCGGGCGAACCGTGGCTGTCGTCGGCGCCGGCGGCATTGGCTTCGACGTCACCGAACTGCTGGTCACCGACTCCTCACCCACCCTCAACCTCAAAGAGTGGAAGGCCGAATGGGGGGTCGCTGATCCGCGAGAAGCCCGCGGAGCGTTGACGACTCCACTGCCGGCGCCGCCCGCCCGTGAGGTGTACCTACTGCAGCGCACCAAAGGCCCGCAGGGCAAGCGGCTCGGCAAGACCACCGGATGGGTCCACCGGGCGTCGTTGAAGGCCAAGGGCGTTCATCAGCTGTCTGGGGTGAACTACGAACAGATCAACGACGACGGCCTACACATCAGCTTCGGCCCGAAGCGCAGGCGGCCCCAGCTGCTGGCGGTGGACAACGTAGTGGTCTGCGCCGGCCAGGAACCGGTGCGAGATCTGGAGAGTGAACTGCGCCGGCACGGCATTAACCCGCACATCATCGGTGGCGCGGCGGTTGCCGCTGAGTTGGACGCCAAGCGCGCCATCAAGCAAGGCACCGAACTTGCGGCCAGGCTATAAACTCATTTCTCGGGCTGTAAACAACGTTGTTTCATCGCTGCTGACCTGCAGATTGGTATGGCCGCGCAGTGTCGCCCGATAACCAGTTTGAGAGAAGCAAGCCCACGGCGCCTGGTACCCTCGACCGCAGACGGCAACCGCTGGGCAGATGTCGTCGCCGTCTTAACGACGGTGCAATAGTTTGGGGAAGGTGTCCATAAATGAGGCTGTCGTTGACCGCATTGAGCGCCGGTGTAGGCGCCGTGGCAATGTCGTTGACCGTCGGGGCCGGGGTCGCCTCCGCAGATCCCGTGGACGCGGTCATTAACACCACCTGCAATTACGGGCAGGTAGTAGCTGCGCTCAACGCGACGGATCCGGGGGCTGCCGCACAGTTCAACGCCTCACCGGTGGCGCAGTCCTATTTGCGCAATTTCCTCGCCGCACCGCCACCTCAGCGCGCTGCCATGGCCGCGCAATTGCAAGCTGTGCCGGGGGCGGCACAGTACATCGGCCTTGTCGAGTCGGTTGCCGGCTCCTGCAACAACTATTAAGCCCATGCGGGCCCCATCCCGCGACCCGGCATCGTCGCCGGGGCTAGGCCAGATTGCCCCGCTCCTCAACGGGCCGCATCCCGCGACCCGGCATCGTCGCCGGGGCTAGGCCAGATTGCCCCGCTCCTCAACGGGCCGCATCCCGCGACCCGGCATCGTCGCCGGGGCTAGGCCAGATTGCCCCGCTCCTCAACGGGCCGCATCCCGCGACCCGGCATCGTCGCCGGGGCTAGGCCGCAAGCAGGGCGTATGTGGTAGTGCGCTGGCGCGCCGGGCGGCCGATGCCTTCGGCGATCGCGACCAGCTCAGCGACGGTCTTGGCCGATCCGTGTTCGGAACCGGCCATCCGCGAGATGGTCTCCTCCATCAGCGTGCCGCCCAGGTCGTTGGCGCCACCTTCGAGCATCACCTGGGTGCGCCGCACTCCAAGTTTCACCCAGCTGGTCTGAATGTGCGAGATGCGGCCGTGCAACATGATCCGCGCCAAAGCATGTACCGCGCGGTTGTCGCGATGGCTGGGCCCGGGGCGCGCCGCACCGGCCAGGTACAACGGTGAATTCTGGTGCACGAACGGCAACGGGACGAACTCGGTGAAGCCGCCGGTACGGTCCTGAATATCGCGCAGCACGTTAAGATGGGCGACCCAGTGCCGTGGACTGTCCACATGCCCGTACATCATCGTCGATGATGACCGCAGACCCACCTCGTGGGCGGTCGTCACGATTTCGATCCACAATGACGTCGGCAGCTTGCCCTTGGTCAGCACCCAGCGAACCTCGTCGTCCAGGATTTCCGCGGCGGTACCCGGGATGGTATCCAGCCCGGCCTCGCGCAGGCCGATCAGCCACTCGCGAATGCTCAGCCCGCTCTTGGTGACGCCGTTGGCGATCTCCATCGGGGAAAACGCGTGCACATGCATGGAGGGCACCCGCGCCTTGACGGCACGAACCAGATCGGCGTAGCCGGTGACCGGTAGCTCGGGATCGATACCGCCCTGCATGCATACTTCGGTGGCCCCGGCGACGTGGGCCTCCCATGCCCGGTCGGCGACCTCTCCGACCGACAGCGAGTAGGCGTCGGCGTCACCCTTTCGCTGGGCGAACGCGCAGAACCGGCAACCGGTGTAGCAGATGTTGGTGAAGTTGATGTTACGGTTGACCACAAAGGTCACCTCGTCGCCGACGACATCGCGGCGCAACGAATCAGCCAGTGCGGCAACGGCTTCCAGCGCAGGACCGTCGGCGGTGGCAAGCGCCAGATACTCGCCGTCGGTGCAGCCGGCGGGCGCACGCTCCGCCGATCGCAGGGCGGCAAGCACATCGGTGTCAATGCGTTCCGGAGCGCGGACCGCCAGCTCGTGCACCTGCTCGCGGATCGATTCCCAGTCACCGAAGGCGCTGGCCAGGTCGCTGCGCACTGCGGTATTGCGGCCCTGAGTGTCGATCGCTGCGCCCAGATCGACCCGGCCCCAGGACGCCACGTCGTCGGGCTCCTGCCACGGCATGCCCACCGGGTTGACGTCGCGGGCCAGGCCGGTCGCCGGATCCGCCAGCGCCACCACATGTCCCCGCACCCGCGGGTCGATCCACGCCGCGCCCGCCTGTACGTATTTGGGTTGCGCGGTCAGCCGCTGCACCATGTCGTAGCCGGCTTCGGCGGTGACCGCCGCCAGCTCGTCCAAAGCGGGCCAGGGCCGTTCGGGGTTGACATGGTCGGGCGTCAACGGTGAGACACCGCCCCAGTCGTCGACCCCGGCGCCAACCAGCGCCCGGCATTCGTCGCCAGACACCAGGTTCGGCGGCGCCTGGATGCGCATGCCCGGGCCCAGCACCAGCCGCGCCACCGCAACCGTCGCCAGGTAATCCTCGATTCCGGCATCGGGGAAGGCGGCCATCGCGGTGTGTTCCTTGGCGCGGAAGTTCTGCACGATCACTTCTTGGATATGCCCGAACTCCTTGTGCGACTTGCGAATCGCATGTAACGTATCGGCGCGCTCGGATAGCGTCTCGCCGATGCCGACCAACAGACCGGTGGTAAACGGAATGGACAACCGGCCGGCGTCGGTCAGGACACGCAGCCGCACCGCCGGGTCTTTGTCAGGGCTGCCGTAGTGGGCGAGCCCCTTGGTTTCGAACAGCCGTCGCGAGGTCGTCTCCAGCATCATGCCCATCGACGGCGCCACCGGTTTGAGCCGCGACATCTCCGACCAGCTCATCACACCCGGGTTCAGGTGCGGCAACAGCCCGGTTTGCTCCAGCACACGGATTGCCATCGCGCGCACGTAGGACAACGTGGAGTCATAGCCCCGTTCGCCGAGCCATTCGCGTGCCTGGCGCCAACGCGCCTCCGGACGGTCACCGAGAGTGAATAGCGCTTCCTTGCAACCGAATTCGGCACCTCGGCGGGCAACGTCGAGGATCTCGTCGGGTTCCATATACGTGCTGGAACCTTGGGCGCGTAGCTTGCCCGGCACGGTGACGAACGTGCAATAGTGGCAATTGTCCCGGCATAACCGGGTGACCGGGATAAACACCTTGCGCGAATAGCTGATCGCCAACCTGCCGCTGGGCCCGTGCCGGCCGGCCGACACGAGACCCGCATCGCGCACCCGCGCGGCGCTCGCGCACAGGTCGGCCAGCTCGTCACCGCGTGCGGTCATCGCTATGGCCGCCTCATCCACGTTCAGCGTGACACCATCTCGGGCCCGTCGCAGTACCCGCCGCAACGCTGAGGCATTTGCCTGGGGCGGTACAACGGGACTCGGCAGAGCGGTGGACTTCCGACCTACAGGCTGCGGCACGTTGGTATACCTTCCCTGCAATCTGATATCATCCGCACGCCCCACCAGGTGAGATGCTGGCCAACCTTGGCGCCATAAGCGCAACAGTAGCGCCAGGCCGAGCTCGGCACGCCGTCGACCGTCCGGCACCAACGGTTTGGTGGAGTAAGGCGCAGGTCACAGCCGATCGCGATACCATCCGTGAGAGGCCAGCGTCTGAACAAGCCCCCGGCGACAGCCGCCGCGTGGTGAACCAGGAGAAGGTACGAGATGTCGTTTGTGTTCGCGGCGCCAGAGGCACTGGCGGCGGCCGCTGCGGACATGGCCGGTATCGGTTCGACTCTTAACGCCGCCAATGTGGTTGCGGCGGTTCCCACCACCGGAGTCCTGGCCGCAGCCGCGGACGAGGTCTCGACTCAGGTCGCCGCGCTGCTTTCCGCGCATGCTCAGGGGTATCAGCAGCTCAGCCGGCAGATGATGACAGCCTTCCACGACCAGTTCGTGCAGGCGCTGAGAGCAAGTGCAGACGCGTATGCAACCGCCGAGGCCAGCGCCGCGCAGACCATGGTGAACGCCGTGAATGCGCCCGCAAGAGCGTTGCTGGGGCATCCACTGATTAGCGCCGACGCCTCGACGGGTGGGGGCTCGAACGCGCTGAGCCGGGTCCAAAGCATGTTCCTCGGCACTGGCGGCTCCAGTGCACTTGGCGGTAGCGCCGCTGCAAATGCCGCTGCCAGCGGTGCACTGCAGCTCCAACCCACCGGTGGGGCCAGCGGTTTGTCCGCCGTCGGCGCCCTGCTGCCGCGCGCCGGAGCGGCCGCCGCCGCGGCGCTGCCGGCTCTGGCCGCCGAGTCGATCGGCAACGCAATCAAGAATCTCTACAACGCCGTCGAACCGTGGGTGCAGTACGGCTTCAACCTCACCGCATGGGCGGTGGGATGGCTGCCCTACATCGGCATACTGGCACCGCAGATCAACTTCTTCTATTACCTCGGCGAGCCCATCGTGCAGGCAGTCCTGTTCAATGCGATCGACTTCGTGGACGGGACAGTCACTTTCAGCCAGGCACTAACCAATATCGAAACGGCCACCGCGGCATCGATCAACCAATTCATCAACACCGAGATCAACTGGATACGCGGCTTCCTGCCGCCGTTGCCGCCAATCAGCCCGCCGGGATTCCCGTCTTTGCCCTAACTTCGGACTAGCCAGATCCGTCAGCTTGGACCCTGCGCCGCCACAGCACCCACGCCGGTGGCACGGCCCCTGCCACGACGAACACCAGCGCGCCGTAGACCAGCAGGCCCTGGCCACCCAGAATGACATCGTCGCCAGGGCCGCCGAAGCTCATCGCCGCTACCGTCAGTAGCCACGCCCACAGGGGCAGCGCGGCCACCCGCGACGATGTGGTCCATCGCGCTGCGGCCCACACCAGCGCAGCATTGACCAATCCACTGATCAAGGCACTGATCGGAAACGGAGCCGAGCCGATATACCAGGGCATCAGCAGAGCCCCGGCAAGCGCAGACACGACCCCGTCGACAGTCAACAGGGCCAGGACAACCAAACGGATTGCTCGATCTGTCGCGCCGGTGGTCAGGTTGGCACGCTGTCGATCTGAGAGAGTATCGACCCGATGACCCACTGCAGGCTGTCGAGTCGGTCCTGCCAATGCTGCAGGTTAGGGTCCAGGTCGGGGTCCATGGGGTTCCTTCCGTGGCTGCCTGGTTGGCAGCCTACGTGCCGGACGCGGTGAAGCCCAGACCGGCGAGCAGATCAGTTTCCCAGCCACGTTCATCGCGGGCGCCCGCGGAGCCGCCGGCGAGCACGTAATGCTCATCGGCCAGGATGGGCAGTGCCAGGTTGTTCGACAAGGCGGCGGCCCGGCCGGTCGGGCCGACGACAACTTGGGTGGCATGGGCAGCCAGTGCCGCAACCTTGGCGGCTCGCGCCTGCTCATCGGCCTCGACGACGGCGTCGATACCGTCGTCGGAGTACCCGAATGCAATCTCGTCGGCCCGCGGCAACACCCATTCGGGTCGCAGATCGTCGGGGACCAGGGCTCGCGCGCCCGAAATGAGCGCGCTCAGACCCAAGACCGTCCAGTAGAACTTCGGCACCGTCCACGGGTCGCCGGGGTGATCTGCGGTACCGGACCCAACACCCGCTGCGGCCACCGCGGCGGTAGTGACGGTGTGGGTGTGCACGTGGTCAGGATGACCGTAACCGCCATTGGGGTCATAGGTCACCACGACATGCGGCCGCAGCTCGCGAATGATCGCGACCAATGCCCCGACGGTCTGCCGGGGGTCAGCATCGACGAATCTCCGCTGACTCCGCTGGTCTGTGCCGGCCATGCCGGAGTCGCGCCAGCGACCCGCGCCGCCAAGGTAGATCGGTGCGCTGACCCCGAGCGCTCGCAACGCCGCGGTGAGCTCGCCGATGCGGTAGCCACCGAGTTGGTCCGCATGATCGGCGGTGAGTTGAGCCCAGCGATCGCCAATGACCTCGCCCTCCTCACCCAGGGTGCACGTGACGACATGGACCTGTGCGCCACGGGAGGTGTAGTGCGCGATGGTTGCGCCGTTGCTCAGGCTCTCATCGTCGGGGTGTGCATGAACAAACAGCAGCCGCGGCGTCTCAGACATGGAGGCACCCTACCGGGCGAGCGTCGAAAAAATTCCTCAACAGAATCGCTACCGTTTTGTGACCGAAGCCGTTATGGTGAAAATACCTTAGTGAACGATTCCGTCTACAATGCCGTGCGGAACCCCAAGTCGTCGCTGACCCCCACCATCAGACCACGTCAGTGGAAGGAGATGCACGCGTGTCTTTTGTCACCACACGGCCCGATTCGATTGGGGAAACGGCCGCCAACCTCCACGAGATCGGGGTGACGATGAGCGCCCATGATGACGGGGTCACGCCGCTGATCACCAATGTGGAATCCCCCGCCCACGATCTTGTGTCCATCGTGACGTCGATGCTGTTTTCCATGCACGGCGAGCTGTACAAGGCGATCGCGCGCCAGGCCCATGTGATCCACGAGTCATTTGTCCAAACACTTCAGACCAGCAAGACTTCGTATTGGCTCACCGAATTAGCCAACCGCGCGGGCACCTCCACCTAGACAGCGGTTGAGCGACAATGGATTTCACAATTTTTCCGCCGGAGTTCAACTCCCTCAACATCCAAGGTAGCGCTCGTCCGTTTCTAGTAGCCGCGAACGCCTGGAAGAATCTGTCCAACGAGCTGAGCTACGCGGCCAGTCGGTTCGAGAGTGAGATCAACGGGCTGATCACATCGTGGCGGGGGCCATCGTCGACGATCATGGCAGCTGCGGTCGCCCCATTTCGGGCCTGGATTGTCACGACCGCTTCCCTGGCTGAACTCGTCGCCGACCACATCAGCGTCGTGGCAGGCGCCTATGAAGCGGCGCACGCAGCACACGTGCCGCTGCCGGTGATCGAGACCAACCGACTGACGCGCCTCGCTCTCGCCACGACCAACATTTTCGGGATTCACACCCCCGCGATCTTTGCCCTCGATGCACTGTATGCCCAGTACTGGTCCCAAGATGGCGAGGCGATGAACCTCTACGCCACAATGGCGGCGGCCGCCGCACGGCTGACACCGTTCTCGCCCCCGGCGCCGATCGCCAACCCGGGCGCGCTGGCCAGACTTTATGAACTGATCGGTTCGGTGTCCGAGACGGTGGGGTCATTCGCCGCGCCGGCGACCAAGAATCTGCCTTCGAAGCTGTGGACGCTGTTGACGAAGGGCACCTACCCGCTCACAGCCGCGCGAATCTCGTCGATACCCGTGGAATACGTGTTGGCCTTTGTCGAGGGCAGCAACATGGGCCAGATGATGGGCAACCTCGCCATGCGGAGCCTGACACCCACGCTCAAGGGCCCGCTGGAGTTGCTACCCAACGCGGTCAGGCCCGCGGTGTCGGCAACATTGGGAAATGCGGATACGATCGGGGGGTTGTCGGTGCCCCCCAGCTGGGTTGCGGACAAATCGATTACGCCGTTGGCCAAAGCCGTCCCGACCTCCGCGCCGGGCGGTCCGTCGGGAACCTCGTGGGCCCAGCTGGGATTGGCAAGCCTGGCCGGGGGCGCTGTGGGCGCCGTCGCGGCAAGAACCCGTTCCGGAGTGATACTGCGGTCACCCGCCGCCGGCTAGCAAAAGGGCCTCACCTGATGCATCGATCGAACCGCGCCGGCGGAAAAGCCGCAGTTGGCTAGTATCGCAGCATGACGGTGAGCGCACCCGCAAAGGCCAACCCGTACCGGCGGCGCGGCGAGGTGCTTGAGCGTGCGCTCTACGATGCGACGCTGGCCGAACTCGAATCCGCCGGATACGGCGGGCTGACCATGGAAGGCATCGCGGCACGCGCCCAAACCGGCAAAGCCGCGTTGTATCGGCGGTGGGCCGGCAAACGTGAGCTGGTGCTGGCCGCGGTGCAATACGCTTTGCCGCCGGTACCCGAGCCGCGCGCTGACCGGTCGGCAAGGGAGAATCTGCTGGCGGTGTTCACCGCCAACTGCGAAATCCTGGCCGGCAAGACGGCCCTCCCCAGCATGGAAATCGTCAGCCAGCTCCTACACGAGCCCGAGCTGCGCGCCATCTTCATCAACTCGGTGTGGGCCCCGCGGCTGCGAATTGTCGAGTCCATCCTGCAGGCGGGCGTGCGTTCCGGCGAAATCGACCCGGCAACTCTGACTCCGATGACCGCACGAATCGGACCGGCCTTGATCCATCAGCATGTCTTGTTTACCGGATCCCCGCCGGACCGTGAGCAGCTCACACGCATTATCGACGCCATGATCCTCACCACCGGCGAACGCCGCGAGAGCTAGCCGACGATTCCGCCGGCGTGACCAGGGCTATTGCCCGGTCTTCACCCATTGGCCGGCGTCGCCGACGATGCCCACTGGCACCGCACCAGACAGGCTGACGTTCTGCACGCTCGGGCCGGCCGCGACGATCGTGGTGTCCTGCAGGATCGGCAACACGGTCGACATATTCCACAGTCGCGGTTCGACCGCGGTGATCACGTCGTTGATGTTCTTGGTGCCATTGAGTGCGGCATCGATGTTCGACTGGATGCTGCGGTCGCAGATGCCGGTGAGATTCGACGGCGCTTTTACCAGCGCGCCCGGGTCGGATGGGCGGCGCGGCGCCGTTGGTGGCGGTGTCGCGGTGTCGGGCGCGGCGGACGGCGTAGGGCCAATGGGAGCGGACGGGGCCGTCGTCGGCGCATTCGCAGCCGGGACCGTCGTCGCCTGCAATGCGGGACAGCCGTAACGAGAGGCCAGCAGCGTCGCCAGGTTTCCGCCGGCTTGGCGCCAGCCCACAATGGCGTCTACCCGATTGTCGTTCAGCGCGTCGTGATAGAGCGTGACCGGGTCTAACGCCAGCACAGTCGCGGCGATGCCGACGTCGCGCAGCTGGTCGGCAGCAGTGTTGGCGACCGCCACCGAGGTCGGATCGTTCGCGGCCACCCCGATGACCAGCGTTAACTGTTCGCCGTCCTTGCTGATCCGGCCGCGGATGACTTCCGGCGGCCCGGTGCTCACCGACGTGGTCGTCGAATCGGGGACCGACGGCGCCGGCGACACCGACGTGTTGGTGTCGACCTGGAATCCCGATGCCTCCAGCAGACCCAGCGCGGCGGCGCTGCTCATTGCGGGAGGCGCGGTCGGAACATAACCCGGGTCACTCGGCGAACGAATCTGCGCCTGGTCCAAGGTGACGGTGTTGTCGGTGCCGGCGCCCACGGCGGCAAGTAGGTCCACGTCCAGCAACCCCAAAATCGCCTTGCGAACCTGGGTGTCGGCCAGCTTGGGAACGTTTGCCCGCAGCGTGAACTGCATGACCCGCGGTGTCACGATCCGGGCGGTCCGCACGTCGGGGATGGCCGACAACTGGGCGAAGGCCGCCGAGCCACCATGCACCTGGGCGACCTGGGTGTCTCCGTTACGTACCGAATCGGCCAGCGCGGCCGGCGCCCCGGCCCGGCGGAAGAGAATGATGCCGGGTTTGGAAGGTGGGCCCCAGTAACGGTCATTGCGGGCGATCAGGATCTCATCGCGCTGTGGGTCGATGTTTTCCACCCGAAACTGTCCACCTGTCACCGGCAGCGCTCGAGCCAAACCGGACGCGAAGCCCCCTGGTATGTCCTTGACGATGTGCGCCGGCAGGATGTCGGTGAACAACTCACGCCAAGCGGGGTAGGGCTGTGCGAACGTAACGACGGCCTGCTTACCGCCCTCGAGCGACTGGACACTGGTGATCAGGTGGTATCCGGCGGGGTCGACGACGCCCGGCTGTGTGACCATCTGCTGCCACAGATACCAGAAGTCGTCGGCGGCGATCGGGGCGTTGTCCGTCCACTGCGCCTCGGGCCGGATCTTGTAGGTCACCGTGAACGGGTGGTTGTTGGTCACGTCGGCGGAAACCAACAGGGTCGGGTCCATCTCCCAGCGCGAACCGGTCGGCGTGTTGGGATCCGGAATCGGCCGGAACGCGCTGGGCAACACCAACGCACTGATTGCGGCGTTCACCGGCGACAGGTCGGACAGCAAATGCGGGTTGAACCCGGGGCCGATCCAGTCGATGCCCATGATGATCTGGGTAGGGCGGCGCGGCGGGGGCGGTGTGCTGCGCGGCGTATCAGTGCTCTGGGGTGCCGGCGGCGGGCTGACCGTGCACCCGGCCAACACCATACACGCCAGCGCGACCAACGCGCCGACCGTCACACAGACGCGGCGGACTGGGCTGGGCACGCCCATCAGGCTATCCAGTACCCCCACGAGCGTAACCCGGCTGCGAAAAGCCGGGCTGGATTTCGCAGTGGCGTTACGCTCGCGCGGCCAGCGCGCCAAGTTGCTAGCCACGCGCCTTGGTGCGCGCCCGGCTGCGAGCCCGGGCGGCGGCGGCCAGCTCGACTTTGCGGATCCGCACGATCTCCGGGGTCACCTCGACGCATTCGTCGGGCGCACATAACTCCATGGCGCGCTCGAGATCCAGCTGCAGCGGCTTGGCCAGCGTCTCGATGACATCCGCGGTCGATGAGCGCATGTTGGTCAGCTTCTTCTCCCGGGTGACATTGATGTCGAGGTCCTCCGGACGGGGGTTGATCCCGACGACCATGCCCTCGTAGGTCTGTTGGCCGGGCTCGACGAAGAACTGCCCCCGATCGGCGAGTTGCAGCAACGCGAACGGTGTGATGGCGCCGGCCCGGTCCGATACCAGAGAACCGGTGTGGCGGGCCCGGATCTCCCCCGCCCATGGCCGGTATCCGTCGAACACCGCATGCCCGACACCGGAGCCACGGGTCTCGGTGAGGAAGTCGGTGCGCCACCCAATCAGGCCGCGACTGGGAACCACGAAGTCCATGCGGACCCAGCCGGTGGTGTGGTTGGCCATCTCCACCATGCGGCCCTTGCGCGCGGCCATCAATTGCGTGACCGCGCCGATGTACTCCTCGGGGCAGTCGACGGTCATCGACTCGAATGGCTCGTGCAGCGTGCCATCGATGGTCTTGGTCACCACCTGTGGCTTACCCACGGTCAATTCGAAACCCTCTCGGCGCATCTGCTCGACCAGCACCGCCAGCGCCAGCTCGCCGCGACCCTGTACCTCCCAGGCGTCCGGGGCGCCGATGTCGACGACACGAATCGACACGTTGCCCACCAGCTCGGCATCCAGCCTGCTTCGGACCATGCGCGCGGTGAGCTTGTGACCACCCACCTTGCCCGCCAGCGGCGAGGTGTTGGTGCCGATGGTGACCGAGATCGCCGGCTCGTCCACGGTAATCCTGGGCAGGGCAACGGGATTCGCGGAAGCGGCCAGCGTGTCGCCGATCATGATCTCGGGCAGGCCGGCGACGGCGACGATATCGCCGGCGACGGCAGCGTCGGTTGGTTTGCGTTCCACGCCTTCGGTGGCCAACAATTCGGTGATCTTGGCAGTGGTGACGGTCTGCTGACCATCCACCTGACGGATCCACGCAACCTGCTGGCCTTTGCGGATGCGGCCGTTGTAGATGCGGATCAGCGCCAACCGACCCAGAAAGGTCGACGCGTCCAGGTTGGTGACCAGCGCCTGCAGCGGTGCGTCCGGCTCTCCTTTCGGCGGCGGCACATGCTTTTCGAGCACCTCGAACAACGGATCCAGGTTGGTGCCGTCGGGAACCTGGCCGTCGGGCGGCGCCGTGGTGCTCGCCACCCCGGCGCGCCCGGATGCGTACAGCGTCGGCAGGCCCAGCGCGTGTTCGGCCGCTGCGGCCGCTTCGTCGTCAAGGTCGGACGCGACATCTAGCAACAGGTCGTGGCTGGCGTCCACGACCTCGGCGATGCGGGCGTCGGGCCGGTCTGTCTTGTTGACCACCAGAATCACCGGCAAATGGGCGGCCAGCGCTTTACGCAGAACAAACCGCGTCTGCGGCAATGGACCCTCGGAGGCGTCGACCAGCAGCAGCACCCCGTCCACCATGGACAGCCCGCGCTCCACCTCGCCACCGAAGTCCGCGTGCCCCGGGGTGTCTATGACATTGATTACGGTGACGGTTCCATCCGGGTGATGGCGGTGCACGGCGGTGTTCTTGGCCAGGATGGTGATGCCCTTCTCCCGCTCCAGATCGCCCGTGTCCATCACCCGTTCCTGCAGCTCACCGCGTTCACGCAGCGCCCCGGACTGCCGCAACATGGCGTCAACCAGGGTGGTCTTGCCGTGGTCGACGTGCGCGACGATGGCAACGTTGCGGAATGGCACGACGGTGATTGTGGCAGAGAACTACCACCCACGACGACGCGGCGCGGAACCGATCAATTCGTGCTTGGCCGCCACCTCGCGGCTGCGGTACACGATGTAGGGCCGGAACAGGTAGGCGATCGGCGCGCTGAACGCGTGCACCAATCGGGTAAACGGCCAGAGCGCAAACAGCGCGAGCGCGATCAGCACATGCACCTGGTAGTACAGCGTCGCCTGGGCCATCAGATCGCCACGCGGCGCTAGCATCCAGATCGAGCGGAACCAGACCGACACCGAGCGCCGGTAATCGTGCATATCGCCCTCATGGGTGGCGCCCATCAGCGTGCATGCCAGGCCAGCCACGATCGCGCACACCAGCACCAGGTACATCAGCTTGTCATTCCGAGTGGTAGCCAGCCACACCGGTGTCTGGATGCGCCGCCGATAGATCAGCAACCCGATACCGAGCAGAGTGGCGAAACCGGCGGGCGCGCCAAGCAGCAGCGCCTGCAGATGGTACAGGTGATCGCTCATGCCGAACGCTCTGGTCCAGGAATCCGGAATGAACAGGCCCATCACGTGGCCCATGATCACCAGCAAGCTGCCGAAATGGAACATCGGGCTGCCGATCGACAGCAACCGCGACTCGTAGAGCTGCGACGAGCGTGTGGTCCAGCCGAACTTGTCGTAGCGATACCGCCACCAGGTGCCGACCACCGCGATCGCCACAACGACGTAAGGCGCGGCATCCCAGAAGATCTCAACCAAGTCCAAGACGGCCAAGGTCAGGCCCCCTCGGCGCGCTTGGGCGGGACGGTCAAGGTAAACGGTTGCAAACCAACGGCTTCCGCGGGCGGCCCCGACTGAGCTAGGCGTTGTGCCCGACGCACTTCCTGGTTGGTGGCAGCGGGCAGTGTCTCGCAGATCGCCGCCACGGTGTACTCATAGGGTGACTTGGCGTCGGCCAGCGCGCCGCGCAACACGTCGATCGGCACACGGTGCTCGGTCAGCAGCCGACGTCCGGCCTCGGGGTCGACGGTGGCGGCGAACTCGAGCACGACGGGCAGGTAGTCGGGCGCCTCGGTACGCGGCGGCTTGACGCCGGCGTCTCGATAGGCGGTGGCGAACGCCAGCATCTCCCGGCCGCGGTTGCGGGTGTCCCCGGCGGTCCAGTACGTCAGATACATCGTGGATCGGCGTCGCATATCGAAGGTCTCGACGTACTGCGCCGCCGCGGCCATCGGCGCCAGGGCACGCAACTCCGCTACCGTTCGCCCTAGCAGCGCCGCCGCCGGGCCCGTTTGGTGGGCGCGCAGCGCATCGACCATGTGCAGCCGCTCGGCCAGCCCGTCATCCGGATAGGCCAGCAGTAGCGAGGCCGACTGCCACACCAGTCGGTCCCTCATTGTGGTGGCGCTCGACCGCTCTCGGACACGAGACAGCAACTTCATCGCTGGACCACATCCTTGCTGGGCTGAGGCTCCGGGAAGAGCCCCGCCGCTGCGCCGTTGGGGTCCCAGTTGAGCAGGTTGACCCGGGATCGGCCAGCGCCGCCGGTGGCCGCGCTACCGGCATGCTGCAGAGCGTGGAAGCTCTCCACGGCGATTGGCACCGGAGTAGGGCTGCCCTGCCCGAACGGACCGGACTCGTACATTCCCGGTCCGCCGTCGACCGACAACGAGCACCCCATATCGTCGGTCATCGCCGCGGCCGGCAGCTCCCCCGCGTACGACGTCGGAATGACATAGCGCTCTTCATATTTCGCCACAGCCAACAGTCGGTACATCTGGTAGATCTGCTCCTCGGTCATCCCGACCGATTCCGGGATGTGGGGCTGGGTCTCCCGGCCCAGGTTGATGTCGCGCATGTAGCAGCGCATCGCCGCCAGCCGCCGCAACACGCCCGCGACCACCTCGGTGTCGCCCGCGGTGAACAGCTCGGCCAGATAGGCAATCGGAATCCGCAGTGCGTCCAGCGCGCCGAACAAATTGCCCAGGTCCTCCCCGTCGTGCCCGTCGCGGCTGACCGCGTCGACCACCGGCGACAGCGGCGGGATGTACCAGACCATCGGCATGGTCCGGTACTCTGGATGTAGCGGCAGCGCCACCCGGTAGGTGTTGATCAACGCGTACACCGGGGACCGCTGGGCGGCCTCGATCCACTCGTCGGCGATGCCTTCCGCGCGCGCCCCGGCGATCACCCGCGGATCGTGCGGGTCCAGCAGGATCCGGCGCTGCGCCTCGTAGAGGTCGGTGTCGCTTTCCACCGACGCGGCCTGCAGCACCTGATCGACGTCATAGAGCACCAGACCCAGATAGCGCAGCCGCCCCACACACGTTTCCGAGCACACCGTCGGCAACCCCACCTCGATGCGCGGATAGCACAGGGTGCACTTTTCGGCCTTGCCGGTCTTGTGGTTGAAATACACCTTCTTGTATGGGCACCCGGACACACACATCCGCCAGCCGCGGCAGCGGTCCTGGTCGACGAGCACGATGCCGTCCTCGGTGCGCTTGTACATCGCCCCCGACGGACACGACGCCACACACGACGGGTTCAGGCAGTGCTCGCAGATCCGCGGCAGGTAAAACATGAAGGTCTCTTCAAGCTTCAGCTTGACCTCTTGGTTGACTTGGTTGACCTTCTTTAGCACCGGGTCGTTCGGCACGATCTCTGGCGACCCGGCCAGGTTGTCGTCCCAGTTGGATCCCCACGACACCTTCATCGGATTGCCGCTGATCAGGCTTCGCGGCGCCGCGGTCGGAAAGGTGTCACCCGCCGGCGCCGATGTCAGGTTTTCGTAGTCATAGGTCCACGGCTCGTAGTAGTCGCCGATAGTGGGCAGCTTGGGGTTGGCAAAGATGCGCAACAGCTTATGGATCCGGCCGCCGTCGCGCAGCCGCAGCCGGCCCTTCTTGTCGCGCACCCACCCCCCGCGCCACCGCTCCTGATCCTCGTAGGTGCGCGGGTAGCCCACACCCGGACGGGTTTCGACATTGTTGAACCACACGTACTCGGTTCCCGAGCGATTGGTCCAGGCCTGCTTGCAGGTCACCGAGCAGGTATGGCAACCAATGCATTTGTCGAGGTTCATCACCATCGCCATCTGCGCCATGACCTTCATCGTCTCGCTCCGCAAGCGTCGCTCGGGCCCTTCATTGGTCAGTACCGCACTTCCTGGCTGCGGCGGCGCACCACGGTCACCTCGTCACGCTGGTTACCGGTCGGACCCAGGTAGTTGAACGCGAACGCGTGCTGGCCGTAGCCACCGGCCAGGTGGCTGGGTTTGATTCGTACGCGGGTCAGCGCGTTATGGTTGCCGCCGCGTTTGCCGTTGGTCTCGGTGCGCGGCGTGTCCACGGTGCGCTCCTGCACGTGGTAGACGAACACCACACCCTCGGGCATCCGGTGGCTGACGATTGCCCGGCACACGTAGATGCCGTTGGCATTGACCGCCTCTACCCAATCATTGTCGCGCACATTGATTTTCGCCGCGTCACCCGGGCTCATCCACATCGTCGGACCGCCACGGGACAACGACAACATGTATAGGTTGTCCTGGTAGGTCGAGTGAAACGACCACTTGGAGTGCGGCGTCAGATAGCGCACGGTGAGCCCGAGTCCATCGTCGGTCGGTCCGAGCTCGGGCTGGTTGAACAGCCGCGCCATGTCCAGCGGCGGCCGATAGACGGGCAACTGCTCGCCGAGTTCTTCGACCCAGTCATGCGCCAGGTAGAAGTGCATACGCCCGGTGAGCGTGTGAAACGGCTTAAGATGCTCGATGTTGATCGTGAACGGCGCGTAGCGGCGGCCACCGCTCTCGCTGCCCGACCATTCCGGGCTGGTGATCACCGGCACGGGACGCGCCTGGGTATCGGCGTAGGTGATGCGGCGTTCCTCGCTGCCCTCGGCCAGATGAGCCAGCCGCTGCCCGGTACGCTTCTCCAGCTCGAGGAATCCCTCGACCGCGAGTCGCCCGTTGCATGTGCCGGACAGCGCCAGGATCACGTCAGCCATCCGCTTAGCCGTGGTGATCGCCGGACGACCCACCGCCACACCGGAATTCATCACCCCGAAGTTGGCTGCCAGCTCGCTGACCTCCCGGAAGGGATGGACGGTATATCCCTTGGTGGTCATCCCGAACTGGTCGATGAGCGGTCCCAGGGTCAGCCACTTGTCGTAGATCGCGGTGTAGTCCCGCTCCACCACAGTGAGCTTGCTCATCGTCCTGCCTGGCACCGGGACTTCTCCGGTCGCCAGCCAATCACGTTCGGTGCCATCGGGATATGCCATCTCATCCGGGGTGTCGTGCTGCAGCGCGGTCAGCACCACATCGGTGCGAGTGCCCAGATGACGTTTCGCCAGCGCACTGAAAGCACGCGCGATGGCGGCGAATGCGTCAAAGTCCGAACGGGTTTCCCACGGCGGATCGATCGCCGGACTGAACGAGTGCACGTACGGGTGCATATCGGTACTGGACAGGTCGGATTTCTCGTACCAGGTCGCGGCGGGCAACACGACATCCGACACCAGCGTCGTCGACGTCATCCGGAAGTCGATCGACATTATCAGGTCGAGCTTGCCCTCTGGAATGTCGCTGTCCCACACCACATCCCGGGGATGCACACCGTCGGTGGGAGGGTCGGACTGTACGTTGGAGTCGGTGCCCAGCAGATGCCGCAAGAAATACTCGCCGCCCTTGCCCGACGAGCCGATCAGGTTCGCCCGCCAGACGGTGAGCACCCGCGGCCAGTTGACCGGGTTATCCGGATCGGTAATCGAGAGCTTCAGCTTGTGCTGGGCAAGTTGTTCGGCGACGTAATCACCCACGTCGCGGCCCGCGGCGCGGGCCTCGTCGGCGACATCGAGACTGGACCGATCGAATTGTGGATAGAACGGGCTCCAGCCCATCGCCGTGGCCGAGGTCAGCAGGTCCATGGTGTGCTTGCCGGCGAACCTGCCGCGACCCACCGGGCTGGCAAGCTTGTCCGCGCCGTAGCCGTCGTAGCGCCATTGGTCGGTGTGCGCATACCAGTACGACGCGCCGGGCACCTGACGCGGCGGCCGCGACCAGTCGGTGGCCATCGCCATCGTCTGCCACCCGGTCAACGGACGCACCTTCTCCTGGCCGACGTAGTGCGCCCACCCGCCGCCGTTGCGTCCCATCGATCCGGTCAACATGAGCAGCGCCAACACCGAGCGGTACATGACATCGCTGTGGAACCAGTGACAGATTCCGCCGCCCATGATGATCATCGACCGTCCTCCGGATTCGGTCGCGTTGCGGGCGAATTCCTTGGCAAACCGGATTGCCTGCGCGGCCGGCACACCGGTGATCGACTCCTGCCAGGCCGGGGTGTTCTGCTGGGTTCGGTCGTGGTAGCCGGTCGGCCATTCGCCGGGCAGCCCCGCACGCGCCACCCCGTAGTGGGCCAACATCAGATCGAACACCGTGCACACCAGATGCTTGCCCGCCCGGCGCACCGGCACCCCACGCGACACCGTCTCACCGTGCCCGTCGATGGTGTCAAAGCTGGGCAGCGTAACCAGTTCAGCACTGCGATCGCCGTTGACAGCCTTGTCCATCTCCACACTTAGCGCCGGCACCACCGAACCCAGGTCCAGGTTCCACTTCCCAACACCGTCCTCACCGAAACGGAATCCCAGTGAGCCCTGCGGCACGACAACGGTATTCGTAAGCTCATCCAGCAGGGCGGGTTTGAACGCCGCGTTCTCACTTTCTTCACCAATGTCGGCCGCGGTCAAGAACTTTCCGGGAACCAGCAGGTCGCCCCGCTTTTCCAACTTGATCAAAAACGGCAGGTCGGTGTAGCGGCGCACATAGTCGACAAAGAACGGAACCTGGTTACGGACGTAACATTCCGACAGGATCACGTGGCCCATCGCCATCGCCAGCGCGGTATCGGTACCGGCGGCGCACCGCACCCACTCGTCGGCGAACTTGGTGTTGTCGGCGTAGTCCGGGCTGACGACAACGACTTTAGCGCCGCGGTAACGGGCCTCCGCCATCCAATGTGCGTCGGGCGTCCGGGTGATCGGGACGTTGGAGCCCCACATGACCAAATACGACGCATCCCACCAGTCGCCGGATTCGGGCACGTCGGTCTGGTCGCCGAACACCTGCGGCGAGGCCACCGGCAAGTCGGCGTACCAGTCGTAGAACGACGTCATCACGCCGCCGATCAGCTCCACGAACCGGGACCCCGCGGCATGGCTGACCATTGACATCGCCGGAATCGGCGAGAAGCCGGCGACCCGGTCCGGGCCGTATGTCTTGATGGTGTGCACGTGGGCGGCGGCCACCATCTCGCTGGCCTCGGCCCAGCTCACCCGGACCAGCCCACCCTTGCCGCGGGCCTGTTGATAGCGGCGTCTGCGCTCGGGATCCGCCTGAATGTCGGCCCACGCCAGCACCGGGTCGCCCAGGCGGGTCTTGGCTTCCCGGTACATCTCAACCAGCACGCCCCGGGCATACGGATAGCGCACCCGCGTCGGCGAATAGCTGTACCAGGAGAACGACGCGCCACGGGGACAACCTCGTGGCTCGTATTCGGGCCGGTCCGGGCCCACCGACGGGTAGTCGGTCTGCTGGGTTTCCCAGGTGATGATCCCGTCTTTGACGTAGATCTTCCATGAGCAGGATCCGGTGCAGTTGACTCCGTGCGTGGATCGGACCACTTTGTCGTGACTCCACCGATCGCGGTAGAACACGTCACCTTCGCGGCCGCCGCGCCGGGTTACGGTGCGCAGGTCGGCCGAGAACTCACCTGGGGTGAAGAAGCGCCCGCTGCGCTCCAGCAGCTCTTCGAGCGGTCCACCGACGTGAGGTGTAACGGTCACGGGATGACCCTCCTCGTCATGAGCGGTGTGGGGCCGGGCCGTCGGCGCGCGACCGCACTCGCTGGACGTTACGGGCTGGCCGGCCGCGCCGCATTGCGCCCGTCAAGCCCCGGTCCGCCGGGTCGGGGACCCCTCTCGTCAACATCGGGTATCTCGATGGATGGGCGTCAGCGTCCTGCCCGGAAGTTGTCGCCACGCGTCCAGAAAACCATCGTAATCGCTACGGGCATGCAAACCCAAGTTAACGTTTTGTCACGTTGTTCTAACCAAGTTGACGGCGGCCACCGTCAACCACACCGTCGGTTTCCTAACAGCGACGGTGGACATCTGCGGCGGACCCGTTGAGGGTTCGCGCCAGGTCCGCAATCCAGCCGCGGTCGGCTGGTACCCAGTCGACATCGTGCAGTTCGGCCGCCGTCACCCAGCACAGCGCCCGGTGGTCACGCGCACGCGGTTCGCCGCCAAGCAGATGCACGCGATAGGCCCGCAGCGTCGTCGTGCCGTTCAACGCAATATCGTCGCCCACACGGTCGCCCACCGCGAGGTCGGCGACCTCGAGTCCCAGTTCTTCGGCGAGCTCTCGGGCCAGCGCGGCGCGCTCGGTTTCGCCGGCGGCGACCTTACCGCCGGGAAGTTCCCAACGACCCGCCAACTCCGGTGGCCGAACGCGTTGCGCCACCAAGACCGTGCAACCGCGGACGATGGCTCCGGCAACCACGATCTGATTCAGCATGACCTGTGACGGTATACCGTCGAGGTATGGCTGTGTTAACGGATGAGCAGGTCGACGCCGCACTGCACGACCTCAACGGCTGGCAGCGCGCCGGTGGTGTCCTGCGTAGGTCAATCAAGTTTCCGACGTTTATGGCCGGTATCGACGCCGTACGCCGGGTGGCCGAGCGAGCCGAGGAGGTAAATCATCATCCGGACATCGATATCCGTTGGCGAACAGTAACTTTCGCGCTGGTTACGCATGCGGTAGGTGGTATCACGGAAAACGACATTGCGATGGCGCACGATATCGACGCAATGTTTGGGGCCTAATTGGCCATGCGCCGCGGCCGAATGCGCACGTAACGCTCGGAGGCGGCGATCCAGCCCAAGGTCGCCAGCGTCGCCACCACGTAGACCAGACCGGCCCAGGCCAAATACCACGGCCGGCCGATTTGCCAGATGCTCGGTTGAGCAAAGCTCAGCAACCACGGCACGCCGACGATGGTCAACACCAACCAGCCCCAGCCCAAAATCCGGGCGCCCGGGCGCTCACGCGCTGGCCCGTCAATCAGCCAGATCATCAGCGGCACTAGCCACACCCAGTGGTGAGTCCAGGAGATCGGCGAGAGCAGCAGGCCGAACAACTCGACCACCAATAGTTTGCCCAGCCGATCGGACCTGTCGAGCGCACGCCAGGCCAGGATGGCCAATACCGCCGTACTGGCGATCGCAGCCAGAACCAGCGGACCAAAACCGGCGTCGTGACCGAGAATCCGGGAAATCGCGCCGCGCCAGGATTGATTGAAGGAGGTGGCGATGGGCCCAACCCGGCCTGCGTCGCCCAACAGGTCGGTGAAGTAGTAGCGGGCTTCATCGCCGACGACCAGTAGCGACACGCCGACGGTGGCAAGGAACACGACCACCGAAAATGCGGCCGCATGCAACCGCCGAACGCCGACGAGGTAGACAGCGGTAATCGCCGGCGTCAACTTGACACCCGAGGCCACCCCGACCAGCAGTCCCGATAGCCACCACCGCGGGGTGTAGACCGCCCAAAGCGCCGCCAGCATCAGCAGCACGTTGATCTGCCCATAGTCAAAGGTGCTGCGCAACGGCTCGATCCAGATGGCGATCGCCGTCCATAACATCGCGGCGAAATGACCGGTCTCAGCGGTGCCCCCCATCAGGCGCTGGCTGATCCGAACCGCGCCGTAGAGCGCGGCCATCGTCACTACTTGCCACAGCAGCGCGATCAGACCGAACGGCACCAAATGCAACGGGTAGAAGACCACAGCCGCAAACGGCGGATAGGTGAACGGCAGCGGGAAGTCCGGGGTCTGATCAGCGTAGACGTAGCCATACAGGGTGCCGGGATGGTCGAGGGACGCTGCACCGCTCACGTAAACGTGCAGGTCGACGAAGTTTGCGCCGTTGGGCGCCAGATAGGTCCAGGCGAGTCGCGCACCGACGCTGAGGACCAGTAGCAGCACGGCGGCGCGTGTCTCCCGGGCCGGTGGTGAGGTCACGCGCCTGGCGGCCGCCGGGGTGGATGAGGTGGTGTCTATCTGCCTGACTTTAGCGATCGCCGAGCGCACCGGGCCGTCGATCAGGGTGCGGCACATCACTCGGGTGCCCGGTCACCACAACCACTCGTATCCGTAACAATCACATAAATGCCACACGTGTCACTTGAGTCACATCTGCACCGCGATACGTTCGGCGAGACCCGTCACCGCTAACCAGGGAGAGACATGCCAACCATCTGGACGTTTGTCCGCGCCGCCGCCGTCTTGGTCGGTTCGTCCGCCGCACTACTTACGGGCGGTATCGCTCACGCAGATCCGGCACCGGCGCCGGCGCCTGCTCCCAACATTCCGCAGCAGCTGATCAGCTCGGCCGCCAACGCACCGCAAATCCTGCAAAACCTCGCGACGGCTCTGGGCGCCACTCCGCCGCTGAGCGCCCCCAAAGTTGCGGAACCCGCACCCGCCGCCCCCGGGATAACCGCCACCTTTCCAGGACTGACGCCGGCCGCACCGGCGGCAGCCGCGGCCCCCGCGCTAACTCCGTCCATTCCCGGAGTGAACGCCCCGATCCCGGGGATAACCCCGGCGGCACCGGCGCTCCCCGTCACCGCCCCGGCGGCAGCTCCGACCATTCCCGGAGTGAACGCCCCGATCCCGGGGATAACCGCACCGGCCCCGGCGGCGGCCGCGGTGCCGGCCTCCGTTCCCGGCGTGCCGTCGGCGAAGGTCGACCTACCGCAGCTGCCCTACCTTCCGCTCCAAGTGCCGCAACAGCTTTCGCTGCCAGCCGACCTACCGGCGCTCGCATCGGGGGTCATTCCGGCAGCGCCCATCGCGCCGACGCCGCCGGCTCCCGGCGCGCCCGCGTTACCGCCCGGGCCGCCGTCGTTGCTCGCCGCGCTGCCCTGACGCATCTGTGAGAAGGCTGACCAACACCGAACACCGGGAGAACACCACCGTGGCAAGCACTTGGAGTGTGTGCAAAGGTTTGGCCGCCGTCGTCATCACCTCGGCTGCCGCGTTCGCGCTGTGTCCGAACGCGGCAGCCGACCCGGCGACGCCGCAGCCCAACCCCACTCAACAGCTACCGGGCTTGCCGGCGTTGGCCCAGCTGAGTCCGATAATCCAGCAAGCGGCGATGAACCCGGCACAGGCGACGCAACTGCTCATGGCCGCAGCGTCTGCGTTCGCCGGCAATCCGGCAGTGCCCACCGAATCCAAGAACGTCGCTTCCTCGGTGAACCAGTTTGTGGCTGAGCCGACCAATCCCGACTCTGCTGCCCTGGGTGTGCCGGCGCCTCATGGTGTCGCCCTGCCCGAGGCCATCCCGGTGCCGCATGTGCCCCCACTGGGCGCCGAGCCAGGTGTGCAGGCACATCTTCCGACCGGCATCGATCCATCCCACGCCGCGGGCCCCGCACCCGCTGTGGCACCTACGGTTACGCCGCCGGTCGCCGCGCCGCCGGCTTCCGCGCCGGCACCAGCACCTGACGCAGCCCAACCGGTTGCGGTACCGGGGCCGCCACCGGCGCCACCTGCGCCGCGCGCCGCCGCTCCG
>OBKH01000029.1_pt1 | contig 56483 bp, 38 predicted proteins | sample 1496241 | NCBI WGS metagenome assembly OBKH01 (sample SAMN03273953, study PRJEB22546) | soil metagenome | isolation source: rice field elevated CO2 plus elevated temperature | place: India: CRRI Experimental farm Cuttack,Odisha-753006 | collected 2013-12-17 | reverse complement strand
AGCCGCCGGCTGAGGTCTCAGATCAGAGAGTCTCCGGACTCACCGGGGCGGTTCAACACCGAAAAATTCACCACTACCGCCCCTCCTCTAACAAATCATTCTCAACCGCACCCCCGCGCGTTACCCCAAACGACACGCGGACACCCGTCACCGAGACGTCCTACGTTGTCTGGGCGCCAAACCGGCTCGATCCCCGACTTGGCTCACGATTCGCGGCTCAGCATTAATAGAGCCCGTTGACCTGTGAGTTTGCTTGGTGACGGGTCGAAAATTGTGCACTTGATGCACTCAGGAGTACCTGGACGCCCGGACGGCCAACCGGGGCGCCGCCGAACCACGGTGGCGCGCCAGATGACTCAATTGACCCGAGTGCTGCTCCCGCTGTCCGTACCGCTCTTTCGTCACGTCCGCAACACTGGCCCTCGCCGTCGGCGATGGTCGCTGTGCCCACCTTAGCGCGACAACTCGGTTTCTGCAGGTCAACGCCCGCCTCCAATCCCGCACAGCCACGACCAACTCGGGAACAAAACCGCCGGTCAGGCAGCTGTCGCTGAGAGCCGGGCACATCGGGTGTCGCCCGGTACAGTGACACATGTGACCGTTGCGACCGTGCGATGTGCCCGACGCTCGATGCGCACCAATTCGAACCAACTCAGGTCTTACGCTGCCTGGACGCCGAACTAGCTCGATCCAGCGCCGACCCGCACCCCACTACCGGCATCTGAAGGTGAGCCAGAGACGCGTCGACCAGGAAGAACCGTGGCCGCACGGGTCACCCGGGCACACCCAACCGGGCCGTGGCAAGTGCCGACTACCTGAAGAATCCCGAAAGTCCTACACCCGCATTGAAAGCACCGGAGTTCTGGCTACCCGAATTTACCGCACCCGAACTGTCGTCACCCGAGTTGGAGATACCGGCGAGGTTGTTACCCGAGTTTGCAATTCCTGCATTGAAAGAGCCAATGTTTGCAAACCCGGAGTTGAAGCCAGGAAGCATGGCTGGGCCGGCGTTGGAGAAGCCCGAATTACCGTTGCCTGTGTTGAAGAACCCGGAGTTGCCGGTGCCCGAGGGGTCACTGTTCCCCCAACCCGAGTTGCCGGTACCGAGGTTCCCGAAGCCCGAGTTGGCACCTGCTTGGGTGAGCGCGCTGCCAAAACCGGTGTTGACGTTGCCGCCATTGAAACCACCGGTGTTGATATCTCCACCGTTAAAGAAACCGGTGTTGACGTTACCTGCGTTCGCGAAACCGGTGTTCGAGTCACCCGCATTGAAGAAGCCGGTGTTTCCAGCACCCGAATTTCCGAAGCCGGTGTTCTGAAAGCCCACGTTGAAGCTGCCCGAGTTTGAGTTCCCGCCGTCGAAGATACCGACGTTTCCGTTGCCGGCACTCCCGAAGCCCGTGTTTAAATTGCCTGCGTTCCAGAAACCGGTGTTGATATTTCCGGCGTTCCCGAAACCCGTGTTGCCGTCACCCGAGTTGAAGAAGCCGATGTTCCCATCACCCGAGTTGAAGAAGCCGATGTTGTTGTTGCCGGAGTTTCCGAAGCCGATGTTTCCAGTGCCTGAGTTCAGTCCGCCGATGCCGATCTGACCATCACCGGTGAGCCCGATACCGATGTTGTTGTTGCCCGTGTTTCCGAAACCGAAATTCCCGCTGCCGGTGTTTCCGAACCCAAAGTTGAGGGTGCCATTATTCCCGCCGCCAAAGTTGAAGTCGCCGGTGTTCCCGCCGCCGAAATTGACATCACCGTTATTTCCGTTGGCGAGGTTGAGCGTGCCGAAGTTTCCGCTGCCCACATTGAGGCTGCCGATATTTCCGCTGCCGAAGTTTCCGCTGCCGAAGTTTCCGCTGCCAGGGTTGTAGTCACCCGTGTTTCCGCTGCCGGCATTGCCGGTACCGGTGTTTCCGCTGCCCCAGTTCAGGCTGCCGTAGTTCCCGCTGCCCAGGTTGGTGCCGCCGACATTGCCACTGCCCACGTTGGTACCGCCGATGTTGCCGCTGCCCAGGTTGAGGCTGCCGATGTTGCCGACACCCAAATTCAAGGTCAGCTCGGCGAGGCCTTGTGCAGCGCCTTGTGCAGCGGCCGCCGGTGCGTTAGCCGCACCGCCTAGCAAGCCCGACAAGCCCGGCACCGCCTGCTGCCATGGCGCCAACGCCGCCGCCGCCGCCGATGCCCCACCGTGATAACCCACCATCGCCGCCACATCGGCAGCCCACATCTGCTCATAGGTGGCCTCAGCAGCGGCAATCGCCGGCGCATTCTGCCCAAACACATTCGACAGCACCAACTGCACAAACGCACTGCGATTAGCCGCCACCACCACCGGATCCACCATGGCCGCCCGCGCCGCCTCAAACGCGCCGGCCACCGCCTTAGCCTGAACCGCAGCCCCCCCAGCCCGCGCCGCCGCAGCAGCCAACCACCCCGCATACGGCGCCGCCGCCACCACCATCGCCGCCGCCGCCGCACCCTGCCACGCCTGACCCGACCCACCCGCCAGACCCGAGGTCACCAACCCAAACGACTCCGCCGCCAACCCCAACTCAGCCGCCAACCCATCCCAGGCCGCCGCCGCCGCCAACATCGGCCCCGACCCCGCACCAAAAAACATCCGCCCCGAATTAATCTCCGGCGGCAACACCGAAAAATTCACCACTACCGCCCCTCCTCTAACAAATCATTCTCAACCGCACCCCCGCGCGTTACCCCAAACGACACGCGGACACCCGTCACCACGGCGCCGCCCACCCAGCGGCCACCACAGCTCACCGGGTCGTGCCCGGACCGGGGCTGCTAGCTGCCCTTGAGCCGCACCGCGAGATAGTCGGCCACGCTGCTCATCGCAACCCGGTCCTGCGTCATGGCGTCACGCTCCCGCACGGTGACGGCATTGTCCTGCAGCGAGTCGAAGTCAACCGTCACACAGAACGGGGTACCGACCTCGTCCTGGCGCCGGTAACGCCGCCCGATAGCGCCGGCATCATCGAAATCGATGTTCCAGCATTTCCGTAATTCGGCGCCCAGGTCCCGGGCCTTCGGGCTCAGGTCCGCGTGCCGGGACAGCGGCAACACCGCCGCCTTGACCGGCGCCAGCCGCGGGTCCAATCGCAGCACCGTGCGCTTATCCATCCCACCCTTGGTATTCGGGGCCTCGTCCTCGGTGTACGCGTCGATCAAAAACGCCATGAATGACCGGGTCAAGCCAGCTGCCGGCTCGATGACGTACGGCGTGTACCGAACATCGTTGATCTGGTCGTAGAAAGACAGGTCGACGCCGGAATGCCGCGCATGCGTCGATAGGTCAAAATCGGTTCGGTTGGCCACACCTTCCAGTTCACCCCATGGATTGCCCATGAAGCCGAACTTGTACTCGATGTCGACGGTGCGGTCGGAGTAATGTGACAACTTGTCTTTGGGGTGCTCCCACAACCGCAGGTTCTCCCGACGAATACCCAGGTCGATATACCACTGCAGCCGGTTGTCGATCCAGTACTGATGCCATTCCTTGGCAGTCGCCGGCTCGACGAAGAACTCCATCTCCATCTGCTCGAACTCGCGGGTCCGGAAGATGAAGTTGCCCGGAGTGATCTCGTTGCGAAAGCTCTTGCCGATCTGTCCGATACCGAATGGCGGCTTCTTACGAGCAGTTGTCACCACGTTGGCAAAGTTCACGAAGATGCCCTGCGCGGTTTCCGGGCGCAGATAGTGCAGCCCCTCCTCGGTCTCGATGGGTCCGAGGTAGGTCTTGAGCATCATGTTGAACTCGCGTGGCTGCGTCCACTGGCCGGGTTCGCCGGTTTCCGGGTCGCGAATGTCGGCCAACCCGTTAGGCGGCGGATGCCCGTGTTTGGCTTCGTAGGCCTCGATGAGATGGTCGGCCCGGTAGCGCTTATGTGTGATCAGCGACTCGACCAGCGGGTCATGAAAGACATCGACGTGACCGGAAGCCACCCACACCTCACGCGGCAGGATGATCGACGAATCGATTCCGACAACGTCGTCGCGGCCAGTCACCACCGATCGCCACCACTGGCGCTTGATGTTCTCTTTGAGCTCAACCCCTAGCGGACCATAGTCCCACGCCGACTTTGTGCCGCCGTAGATCTCGCCCGACGGATAGACGAAGCCTCGCCGTTTGGCTAGGTTGACCACGGTGTCGATGACGGGCGCCACGGGGTGGTGCACTCCCTTCGAGGGATCGGGCAGACGCGCGCAGCCCGACACGACTACGCGCAAAACATCAGTCATGGTAGCGATCGGGACCTGGGTCTCCTATTGCCTTTGACATGCATCATCATGCATGTGACAGTGGAGGTCAGTGGCAGGTCCTTCCTAATACGGCACTTCTCGAGGTGAAGACTCCAATATGGTGACGTCCCCCTCAACGCCGACCGCCGCCCACGAAGATGTGGGTGCCGACGAAGTAGGCGGTCACCAGCATCCCGCGGATAGGTTCGCCGAATGCCCCACGTTCCCCGCACCACCGCCGCGGGAGATCCTAGACGCTGCCGGCGAGCTGCTGCGTGCGCTGGCCGCACCGGTGCGGATCGCCATCGTGCTGCAATTGCGTGAATCTCAACGCTGCGTGCACGAACTGGTCGACGCACTGCACGTGCCCCAGCCGTTGGTCAGCCAACATCTGAAGATCCTCAAGGCGGCGGGCGTGGTCACCGGGGAGCGATCGGGCCGAGAAGTGCTGTACCGACTTGCTGACCACCACCTCGCGCACATTGTGCTCGACGCCGTCGCGCACGCCGGTGAGGACGCAATATGAGTGCAGCCGGTGTCCGCTCTACCCGCCAGCGGGCAGCCATCTCGACACTGTTAGAGACGCTCGACGACTTTCGTTCGGCCCAGGAACTGCACGACGAACTGCGCCGGCGCGGCGAGAACATCGGTCTGACCACCGTCTACCGCACACTGCAGTCGATGGCATCCTCCGGACTGGTGGACACACTGCACACCGACACCGGTGAATCGGTCTACCGCAGATGCTCGGAGCACCATCACCACCATCTGGTGTGCCGCAGCTGCGGTTCCACCATCGAAGTAGGTGACCACGAGGTGGAGGCGTGGGCGGCGGAGGTGGCCACCAAACATGGATTCTCTGACGTCAGCCACACCATCGAGATCTTCGGCACCTGCTCAGACTGCCGGAGCTAGGACACCACCGAGGTCGAGCGACCCCACACGCCGAACGTGCAACCATGGCGGCTCCGCCCGGCGTGTCGCCGCCACCAGGGCACGTTCGGCGCACAGCGAGCACACTCCTAGCCAACGAGCGCGCTGCGGATCGTGGCGCCCGTCTCCAGCACCAAAAGGATCAACGTGCGCAACGCGTCGTCGGTCAAACCGGTGCCGGGAAAGTTGTATCGCAGCATCACGTCCGCGGTGTTGGACGCGGGCCGACCAGAGCTTCGCCGCGCAGCCTTCTCGCTGACCTTTTCCCGCAGGCTCACCGAGCCGAAGTTGATGTCGCGTGCCTGCTTGGCCACTTGCTCGGCGAGCCTCTTGGTCAACGGCAGATCCCACGCCAGGATCTGGGTAAGGGACACCAGCTCGAGGTCCTCAGCGATGCTCACTACCCGCAACGAGGCAAACGTACCGTCATGGCGAACCGTCAGCGCGCCGTCGGGTTCCTCCTCGGCAGGAAGGACATCGCGCAGTATCGATGCCAGCCGGTCCGGTAGGGATGGCACTAGGCGCTCCCGAACCGCCGAGTGCGCGACGCGTATTCCTCGCAGGCCGCCCACAAGTCGCGGCGGTCATAGTCGGGCCAGAGCTTGTCCTGGAATATGTATTCAGCGTAGGCCGCCTGCCACAGCATGAAGTTGCTGGAGCGCTGCTCACCCGAGGTCCGCAGGAAGAGGTCAACGTCGGGAATGTCGGGTCGCTGCAGGTGGCGGGCGATCGTGGATTCGGTGATCCGCTCCGGGTTGAGCCTGCCCGCGGCGACCTCACGAGCGATTTCGCGGGTGGCTTCGGTGATTTCGGTGCGTCCGCCGTAGTTGACGCAATAGTTGATGGTGATGACGTCGTTGCTTTTGGTCATCTCCTCCGCGACCGCCAACTCATTGATGACGCTACGCCACAGCCGTGGTCGTGAACCCACCCACCGGATCCGGACCCCTAGCTTCTTTAGGGTGTCTCGGCGCCGTCGCACCACGTCGCGGTTGAAGCCCATCAGGAAGCGGACTTCCTCGGGCGAACGCTTCCAGTTCTCCGTGGAGAAGGCGTAGAGGCTGAGCCACTTGATCCCAAGTTCGATAGCACCGCAAGCGATGTCGATCACCACCGCCTCGCCCATCTTGTGACCTTCGGTGCGGGCCAGCCCACGTTGGGTGGCCCAGCGGCCATTGCCGTCCATGACAATGGCGACATGGTTGGGCAGCCGGTCGGCCGGTATTCGTGGCGCGGCCGCTTTCGAAGTGTGCTGCGGTGGCCGGCAGGGGCCTCCGTAGGGCGCTGCCGGCAACTCCGGGAAGACGACGGGCCACGTCGACGTATCAGGAAAGGTCGGGTAGTCGTCGGGGGCCGGAGGCAGCTGCGGGAAGTTGCTGGACGTCCGCTTCCGTGCATCCCTAGCCACCGGCTATATCCTGCCCGATCAGCGCGGCGCGACGTTCGGCAACCGATCGATCGGCCTGGTAGAACCGCTCCACCAGCGGCAACGTTTTCAGCTGCCGTTCCAGATGCCATTGCAGGTGTGCGGCCACCAACCCGCTGACATGGCTGCGGGCCGATTGCGGCGCCGCCTCGGCGGCCTCCCAATCGCCGTCGTACAGCGCGGACATCAGGTCTACGACGCCCAGCGGCGGTGTGGTCGAGCCGGCCGGACGGCAGTGTGCGCAGACACTGCCCCCGGTCGCGATGTGAAACGCCCGATGCGGACCAGGCGTGGCGCAGCGGGCGCACTCGGTCAACGCTGGTGCCCAGCCGGCGATGCCCATGGCGCGCAGCAGATAGGCGTCCAACAACAGGTCCCGAGGCCGCTGTCCATCGGCCACCGCCCGCAGCGCGCCCACCGTGAGCCGGTGCAGAGCCGGAGCGGGCGCCCGCTCCTCACCGGCCAGGCGTTCGGCGGTTTCCAGTATCGCGCATCCGCAGGTGTAGCGGCCGTAATCGGCGACGATGTCGGTGGCGAACGCGTCGACAGAGACAACCTGGGTGACGATGTCGAGGTTGCGGCCAGGGTGCAGTTGCACCTCGATATGCGCGAACGGCTCCAGGCGCGCGCCGAATTTGCTGCGGGTGCGTCGAACACCTTTGGCCACCGCGCGGACCAACCCGTGATCGCGGGTCAGCAGGGTGACGATCCGGTCGGCTTCGCCGAGCTTGTGCTGGCGCAGCACAACAGCCCGGTCCCGATACAGCCGCATCACAATAGTTTTGCACCCCGCCACGACATCGCGGGTATCCGCGCCGATAGTCTCGTACCCCGTGGTTGGCGCTTCTGGGTCGGATGCTGGAGCCATTTCCGGCTCTGGCAACCAGCGCCTGCCCACCCTGACCGACCTGCTCTACCAGCTGGCCACCCGCGCAGTGACGTCCGAAGAGTTGGTGCGACGTTCCCTGCGCGCGATCGATGTGAGCCAGCCCACATTGAACGCCTTCCGGGTAGTGCTCACCGAATCCGCGCTGGCCGACGCGGCGGCCGCCGATAAGCGGCGGGCGGCCGGCGACACGGCGCCGCTGCTGGGCATTCCGATCGCGGTCAAGGACGACGTCGACGTTGCTGGAGTGCCAACCGCCTTCGGCACCCAGGGCTATGTCGCGCCTGCTACCGACGACTGTGAGGTCGTCCGGCGCCTCAAGGCGGCCGGAGCGGTGATCGTCGGCAAGACGAATACTTGTGAATTGGGCCAGTGGCCGTTCACCAGCGGACCCGGGTTCGGACACACCCGCAACCCCTGGTCGCGCCGGCACACGCCGGGTGGATCCTCGGGCGGTAGCGCGGCGGCGGTGGCCGCCGGCCTGGTTACCGCCGCTATCGGCTCCGACGGCGCCGGCAGCATCCGCATCCCCGCAGCATGGACACACCTAGTGGGCATCAAGCCACAACGCGGTCGGATCTCCACCTGGCCGCTGCCGGAGGCGTTCAACGGCGTCACGGTCAACGGCGTACTGGCCCGCACTGTGGAGGATGCGGCGCTGGTGCTGGACGCCGCGTCCGGCAACGTCGAGGGCGACCGCCACCAGCCACCCCCGGTGACGGTGTCCGATTTCGTCGGCATCGCCCCTGGACCGCTGAAGATTGCCTTGTCAACCCACTTCCCGTACACCGGCTTTCGGGCCAAGTTGCATCCTGAGATCTTGGCCGCGACCCAGAGGGTGGGCGACCAGCTCGAGCTGCTCGGCCATACGGTGGTGAAAGGCAATCCGGACTACGGCCTACGGTTGTCGTGGAACTTTCTTGCCCGGTCCACCGCGGGCCTCTGGGAATGGGCGGAGCGGCTAGGCGACGAGGTGACCCTGGATCGTCGCACCGTATCCAACCTGCGCATGGGGCACGTGCTGTCGCAGGCGATTCTGCGCAGCGCGCGCCGCCACGAAGCCGCCGACCAGCGTCGGGTCGGCTCGATCTTCGACATCGTCGACGTGGTGCTGGCACCGACCACAGCACAACCACCGCCAATGGCGCGCGCGTTTGACCGGTTGGGCAGCTTCGGCACCGATCGCGCCATCATCGCCGCGTGCCCGTCGACCTGGCCGTGGAACCTGCTGGGCTGGCCGTCGATCAATGTGCCGGCGGGGTTCACCTCCGACGGTTTGCCGATCGGTGTGCAACTGATGGGACCGGCCAACAGCGAGGGCATGCTGATCTCGCTGGCCGCCGAGTTGGAAGCCGTCAGTGGCTGGGCGACCAAGCAGCCGCAGGTGTGGTGGACGAGCTAAAACCCCAGTCGGCCAAGCTGTTTGGGGTCGCGCTGCCAGTTCTTGGCGACCTTGACCCGCAAGTCGAGATAGACCTTGGTGCCCAGCAGGTTTTCGATCTGGCTACGGGCCGCGGTACCCACCTCCCGCAGCCGGGCACCACCCTTGCCGATGACGATGCCCTTCTGACTATCTCGCTCGACGTACAGCGCGGCGTGTACGTCGATCAGGTCGTCACGCCCCTCACGTGGACTGACCTCGTCAATCACCACCGCCAGCGAATGGGGCAGCTCATCGCGCACGCCCTGAAGGGCCGCCTCGCGGATGAGCTCGGCCATCAGAACCTCCTCGGGTTCGTCAGTCAACTCACCGTCGGGGTAATACGCGGGGCCGGCCGGCAATGCCGCGGCCAGTACGTCGATCAACAGGTCTACCCGGTCGCCGGTCATCGCCGAAACCGGGACAATCTCGGCCGCATTCGTGACGAGTTCGCTGACCGCTACCAGCTGGGCGACCACTTTTTCTTTCGGCACCTTGTCAATCTTGGTGACGATGACCACCAGTGTCGTATTGGCAGGGCCGGTCGAACGAAGCTGCTCGACAATCCACCGGTCTCCCGGACCGATCGCCTCGTCGGCGGGGATGCATAGCCCGATGACGTCGACCGCCGCGTAGGTTTCGCGGACCAAGTCGTTGAGCCGCTTGCCCAGCAGAGTGCGCGGCCGGTGCAGACCGGGAGTGTCGACGAGGATGATCTGGAAGTCGTCGCTATGCACGATCCCACGAATGGCGTGCCTGGTGGTCTGCGGGCGCGTCGACGTGATTGCCACTTTCGCCCCGACCAGCGCATTGGTCAGCGTGGACTTGCCGGTGTTCGGCCGGCCGACCAAACACACAAAGCCAGAATGGAATTCGGTCATGCCGGTTTCCTCGCCGAACGTGAACACAGGGAGACTTTTCCCGCTTTTTTCCGCCGTGAATGCACGTTCGGCGTCATAGCGGGTTACCTGCCCGATCGGTGACGATGATCGCAGCGGTCGGGGCGAGTTCGCGGACGGCGGCAATGCCCGGATCGTCAACGGACCCGGCCACCAAGACGGCGGCCTGAAGACCGGTCGCCCCACTGGACACGGCCGCGGCCACCGCCGCCTGCAGACCGGTCAGCTCGAGCGCCGACAGGGCCACCGGCGCCGCCGCGTACGTGCGGCCGTCGACATCGCGGACCGCCGCGCCGGCACCGGCCTCGGCACGTGCCATCGCCGCCCGTGCCAACACAACCAGCTTTGCGTCCTCGGCATCTAGCTGCTCAGCCAGGGTGATCGGCCTCCTCATCATCGGCGCCGTCGGGTTCGGCCGGACTCAGCAACACGGTGCCGATTCGTACCCGTCCCCGATGATCGGTGCCACCCTCGGCATGCAGCCGCAGGCCATGCGATATCACCTCAGCGCCGGGCAGCGGCACCCGGCCCAGTTCTAGGGCCAGCAGCCCGCCCACCGTGTCGACGTCAAGGTCGTCGTCGAACTCCACGCCGTACAGCTCGCCGACGTCTTCGATGGGCAGGCGCGCCGATACCCGGAAACGCTTGTCGCCCAAGTCTTCCACCGGCGCCGTCTCGGCCTGGTCGTACTCGTCGGCAATCTCGCCGACGATCTCCTCCAGCACGTCTTCGATGCTGACGAGGCCGGCTATCGCGCCGTACTCGTCGACCAGCAGGGCCATGTGGTTACGGTCGCGCTGCATTTCCCGCAGCAATGCGTCCAGCGGCTTGGAGTCCGGCACGAACACAGCTGGCCGCATCACCCGCGCGACGGTCGTTTCGCGGCCGCCGTTCGTCGAGCAGAACGTCTGCTCGACAAGGTCTTTCAGGTACACCACGCCGACGATGTCGTCGACGTTCTCGCCGATCACCGGGATTCGGGAATGTCCGCTGCGTACCGCCAGGGTCATTGCTTGACCGGCTGTCTTGTCGCTTTCGATCCAGATCATCTCGGTGCGCGGCACCATCACCTCGCGGGCTGGGGTGTCACCCAGCTCGAAGACCGACTCGATCATCCGGCGCTCGTCGGCAGCAACCACGCCCCGCTGCTGGGCTAGGTCGACAACTTCGCGCAGCTCGATCTCGGATGCAAACGGCCCGTTGCGAAAGCCGCGCCCGGGGGTCAGTGCGTTGCCCAGCAACACCAGCAAGCGGCTGATCGGCATCAACAACCACGAGATCAGCCGCAGCGGAAGGGCCGTGGCCAACGAGATGGAATATGCGTTCTGGCGCCCAAGGGTGCGTGGCCCCACTCCCACGACGACAAAGCTGGCCAAAACCATGATGCCCGCGGCAAGATACAACCCCCACACCATGCTGAAGTGGTATCGGATGAAAACCACCAGCAGCGCGGTCGCGGTGATCTCACAGCTGGTCCGCAGCAACACGACCAGGTTGACGTACCGCGGCCGGTCGGCCATCACCTTACGCAGCGACCCCGCGCCCGGCCGCTGGTCGCGTACTAGCTCATCCACCCGGGCCGGAGACACGGTGCTGATGGCGGCGTCAATCGCGGCGAACAACCCACCCAAACCGATCAATACGATCGAGCCGAGCAGCTGGTAGTACCCGGTCAAAGGTCAAAATACCTTGACTTGTCGAGCAACCGGCGGTCCTTCTCGTCCTGCCGGTCGTGCTGGTAGGCCTCAACCTGGTCGGCTACCCACTCTTCAAGCAACCGGTCCTGCAGGGCGAACATCTCTTTTTCCTCGTCTGGCTCGGCGTGGTCATAGCCGAGCAGGTGAAGCACACCGTGGATGGTCAGCAGGGCCAATTCGTGGCCCAGGCTGTGGCCGGCCGCAGCCGCCTGCTCAGCGGCGAATTCCGGGCACAGCACGATATCGCCCAGCATGGACGGTCCCGGTTCGGGGGCGTCGGGGCGACCACCCGGCTCGAGCTCGTCCATCGGGAAGCTCATCACGTCGGTCGGCCCGGGAAGATCCATCCAGCGCATGTGTAGGTCGGCCATCGCCGCGGTGTCCAGCAGCAGCATCGACAATTCGGCGCACGGATTGACGTCCATCTTGGCGATGACAAACCGTGCGACACTGACTAGTTCCGCTTCCGAGACGTCGATGCCTGACTCGTTGGCTACCTCGATGCTCATAAGATGCTCACGCACCCATCATCGGCGACCGCGGGCGCCGGACGCCCGCCGAGCCGCCCGATTCAGCCCCGACCCGGGCTCCTCGTACCGCGCATAAGCGTCCACGATCTCCGAGACCAGACGGTGGCGTACCACATCCACGCTGGTCAGCTCCGCGATATGGATGTCGTCGATGTCTTCGAGGATGTCGACCGCCGCCCGCAGACCCGACCGGGCGCCGCCCGGCAGGTCGATCTGGGTGACATCTCCGGTGACCACGACCTTGGATCCGAAGCCCAGGCGGGTGAGGAACATCTTCATCTGCTCGGCCGTGGTGTTCTGCGCCTCGTCCAGGACGATGAACGCGTCATTCAGGGTTCTACCCCGCATGTACGCCAGCGGTGCCACCTCGATGACTCCAGCGGACATCAGCTTCGGGATCAGCTCGGGGTCCATCATGTCGTACAGCGCGTCATAGAGCGGTCGTAGGTACGGATCGATCTTTTCGCTCAGCGTGCCCGGCAGAAATCCAAGGCGTTCACCGGCTTCCACCGCGGGTCGGGTCAAGATTATGCGGGTCACCTGCTTGGTCTGCAGCGCGTGGACCGCTTTGGCCATCGCAAGATAGGTCTTTCCGGTGCCGGCCGGGCCGATTCCGAAGACGATGGTGTTGGCGTCGATCGCGTCCACGTAGCGTTTCTGGTTGAGCGTCTTGGGCCGGATCGTCTTCCCCCGACGCGACAAAATGTCTAGAGTGAGCACTTCGGCCGGTGACTCGTTGCCTGTGCCGACCAGCATGGCAACGCTGTGGCGCACTACCTCTGGGGTCAGCGACTGGCCGCTGGCCACGATCGCAATCAGTTCGGAGATCACCCGTTCGGCTAGCGCGACATCCGCCGGCTCACCGCAGAGGGTCACCGCGTTGCCGCGCACGTGCAGGTCGGCACTCAGCGTGCGTTCGAGGGCACGCAGATTTTCGTCGGCCGAACCGAGTAAGCCCACGACGAGGTCAGGCGGAACGTCGATGCTGCTGCGAACTTGAGCGTCGGCTTGCCGGGCTCCAGCCGCGTCAGCAGCGCGGGTCTCGCGGGACGTCACCTGGCTTCTGATGCCTGCTTTCTGGCCTATCGACTGGAACCTGTCGAACTGACGAGTGTTGAAGTTTCATTCTAACGCCGGTCAGGGACGGCGTCGGAGCACAACGCACAACGCCGAGCCCGTGCGCGCTCACCTTTATCCGCGATGAGGCCTGTCTGTGTCCGCCCGTTCGATGCCGACGAACGGCAGCCACTCTCGGGCCTGCCAGCTGTGCCTGCCGGTGCGCGGCAACATCCCGACCGTGCCCATGCCGGTCCGCCAAGCCGACGATCACCGCTCAAGCTGGGCCAGCCGTGAGCGTCGGCGCCCCAATGATTCGGGTGGCGGGCTAGTAATCCCTTCGACGGGGGTTTCCACGGGGTCGCTGGTCTGACTGCCGCGCCATTGGAGGGCGCTGATGGCCACGGCGACCTGGATGATCGTGTGGTCGAGGGGTCGGGGTAGGAGTCGTTGGGCGGTTTCGAGTCGGCGTAGCAGGGTGTTGCGGTGGGTGTGTAGTACGTGCGCGGCGCGGGAGGCGTTGCATTGTTCGTTGATGTAGGTCAATACGGTGGTGAGCAGTTGAGGGCTGGCCGATTCGAGGTCCCCGAGGGTGCTGGTGATGAAATCGGCTGCGCTGTCCGGGTTTTCGGTGAGTACCGCGATCATGTGGATGTCGGCGAAGAAAGCCAGGCGCTGTTGGGATCGAAGCCGGGCCAGCATGCGTTGGGTGGCCAGGGCGTCGCGGTGGCTGCGCCGAAACCCGTCGATTCCTCGTGCGGTGGTCCCGACCGCGATGCGGGCATGTGGTGCGTGGTCGAGCACCTGGTGGATTCGGTCGGTGTCGAGGGTTGCCGCGTCGCTGACCCATACCCAGCGGGTGGCCGCGCTGGCGACCGCGATCAGGGGCTGTGGGCATCCCAGTGCGCGGCCGAACGCGCGTGCGGTGTGGTCGAGGTGGTTTTGGTTGTCGTCGGGATCGTCATACCAGATGATGGCGGCGGTGTGGGATCGGTCTAGGGGGTAGCCCAGTTTGGCTTCGGCGCTTTGGCGGCTGATGGGGGCGCCGTCGAGGATCAGTTCGACGATGCGGCGGTGTTCGGCGTGGACGTCGCGGGTCAGTTCGTCGTATTCGAGCTGCATTTGTGCGGCCAGGCCGGCCAGGGTGGCGTCGATGAATTCGGAGGCCGAGCGAAACGGCAGGGTGAGCAGTTCGTGCAGTTCTTGGGGGTCGGTGGTGAGTCCGAACGCGATTTCGGTCCATCGTTGCCAGGCGACGTTTTGTCCGACGCGGTAGACGTCCAGCGCTGAGGCGTCTAGTCCGCGGCGCACCAGGTCGCGGGCCATGCGTAGCGGGTCGGGGCCGAGGTTTGCCGGTACGGGTTGGCCGGGTTTGCGCAGGTTGGCGGTGGCGAAGTGGATCAGGTGGGAGCGGTTGGCGCGGCTGACCACTGTTGCTAGGGCGGGGTCGGCGGCGATGGATGGGTGGGCGGCGAGGGTGGCGCGGTCGAGTTCGTCGAGCCATTCCGGGGTGGGGTGCAGGGCGACTTTTGCTGCTTGGCGGATGAGTTCACGTCCGCGCGGTGTGGGTTTGGGCAATACCACGAGATGAGACTAGTTGCCTAGGTGCGTTGTGCACCACGTTCTGGGGAATGTTGGTGAGGTTTACTCCTTCAGCCGTGGTGGACGTTTAGCCGGTGTGGCGCGTTCGGGATTATTGGGATGAACGGTTACCCACCGCGGCGGCAGCGGGCCGTGCGCCTGCCGAGTCGTCGACATTTAGCGTTCAGGAGGTCTCGATGTCGTTGGTCAGCGTGGCCCCGGAGTTGGTGGTGACGGCGGTACCGGATGTGGCGCGCATCGGGTCGTCGATCGGTGCGCCCGACACCGCGGCGGCGGCGAGACCGACCACCAGCGTGCTGGCCGCCGGCGCCGATGAGGTGTCGGCGGACGTCGTGGCGCTCTTTGGCTGGGTCGCCCGTTGATGGTGATGGGGCCGCTGGGGCGCCCGAGACCGGGCAACGGCGGGGCCGGCGGCTCGGGTGCGCCCGGCCAAGCCGGCGAGTGGGATTCTGACGACCGGCTACCGGCGTGTCACGTCGCAGTATTCACAGTCGCTCGCTGATGCATCCCAACGAGATGTGAGCACACCGACAGCACCCAATGCCACCGCGGCCGCGGTCGATGTCCGCAGCACCGTCGGGCCCAGCCGGACCGCGACGGCGCCGGCATCGGTCAGCGCGGCAAGCTCGTCCGGTGCGATCCCACCCTCGGGTCCAACCACGAGCATCAACGAACCAGCTTGCGCCGCAGCGATATCCACAATCCGCTCGGTCGCCTCCTCGTGCAGGACCAGCACCGCCGCGCCGGCGGCCACCTCTTCTCGGACACGCTGTACAAGCATTGGCGTCGACAACACGCCGTCGACCGGCGGGATGCGCGCCCGACGAGATTGCCGGGCCGCCGAGCGGACCACCGCTCGCCACCGACGCAAACCCTTGTCGACACGCGCCCCGTCCCAGTTCGCCACGCAGCGCGCCGCCTGCCATGCCAGGAACGCGTCGGCTCCGGCTTCGGTGGCCAGCTCGATTGCCAATTCGGAGCGTTCGGATTTGGGCAGCGCCTGCACCACGGTCACCGGTGGCCGCACGGGCGGGACGCTCCAGCGCCTAAGCACCCGGGCCCGCAGCCCGCCACGTCCGGCCTGCTCCACCACACAGCGGGCCAGGCGACCGACACCGTCACCAAGCACCAACTGCTCGCCGGGACGGATCCGCCGCACGGTGGCGGCGTGAAATCCTTCGTCGCCGTCTACGACCGCCACCGCACCGGTGTCGGGCAGTGTGTCGACGTAAAACAGCATCGCCACCATGTGCGGGCCGTGATTAGCGCCCGGTGAAGGTCTCGCGCAACCGGCTGAACAGTCCGCCGGCGGCGGCGTGGGTCGAACGGACCTCGGCCACCTCGCGGTCGCGGCGACCCTTCAGCTCGCGCAGCAGTTCGATGTCCTGGTGATCCAGCCGGGTCGGGACCACCACCTCCACGTGAACGTGCAGGTCGCCACGCGTGTTGGAACGCAGGTGCGGCATTCCTCGACCGCGCAGCGTGATCACCGAACCTGGCTGCGTGCCGGGTGGAATGGTGATCTCGCTCAGGCCGTCCAGGATGGCGTCCACCGTGACCGTAACACCCAGCGCCGCGTCGACCATGGGCACCGAAACCGTGCAATGCAGATGGTCACCTTCGCGGACAAAGACGTCGTGCGCCTGCTCATGGACCTCGACGTAGAGGTCACCCGCCGGCCCTCCCCCGGGCCCGACCTCGCCCTGAGCGGCGAGCCGAACTCGCATCCCGTCGCCGACACCGGCCGGGATCTTGACGCTGATCTCCCGACGGGCCCGGATCCGGCCATCGCCCATGCATTGCTGGCACGGGTCGGGGATAACCACCCCGACGCCGCGGCAGGTGGGACACGGCCGCGACGTCAACATCTGACCCAACAGCGATCGCTGCACGGTCTGCACCTCCCCGCGGCCACCGCAGGTGTCGCAGGGTATCGGAACCGAATCGCCGTTGGTGCCCTTGCCCTGGCACCGGTCGCACAACACCGCGGTATCGACGGTGACCTGCTTGGTGACACCTGTTGCGCACTCTTCGAGATCCAGCCGCATTCGTAGCAGCGAGTCCGAACCCGGCCGGACCCGGCCGATCGGCCCTCGGGACGCCGCGCCCCCACCGAAACCCCCGCCAAAGAACGCCTCGAACACGTCGCCGAGGCCGCCGAAGCCACCGAACCCATTGCCGCCCGCAGCGGCGCTCTCCAGCGGATCCCCGCCCAGGTCGACGATGCGACGTTTGTCCGGGTCACTGAGCACCTCGTAGGCGACGCTGATTTCTTTGAATTTCGCCTGCGCAGCCTCGTCCGGGTTGACGTCGGGATGCAGCTCGCGCGCCAGCTTGCGGTAGGCGCGTTTGATGTCCGCGTCGCTGGCGTTCTTGCTCACGCCGAGCAGCCCGTAATAATCGCGTGCCACGCTTGATTCTCCTATGCCGCGTCTTTATGCCGCTTCTCAAGCGGCTATCCACAAACCCTGCAGCAGGTGCGCGTTCATCGAGCACCCAGGACGTCGCCGATATAAAGAGCAACCGCAGCCACGCTGGCGATAGTTCCCGGATAGTCCATCCGGGTGGGGCCCACCACACCCATACCGCCGTAGACGGTATGGGCGGTACCGTAGGCCGTCGACACCATCGAGGTGCCCACCATCTGCTCAGACGCCGTCTCATGACCTATGCGAACCGTCACCTTGCCGGCTTCCTGCTGAGCCGCCAGCAGCCGCAACACCACCACCTGCTCCTCAAGTGCTTCCAATATTGACCGCAGTGAACCACCGAAGTCCGCAGCGTTGCGGGTTAGGTTGGCGGTACCGCCCAGCAAAAGGCGTTCCTCGGTGTGCTCCACTAGCGACTCCAGCAATACGGTCGCCGCGCGGCCCACGGCGTCGCCCAATCCGCCGGCGCCGCCCAGCTGGCTGGCGAGGTCGGCGACCGCCACCGAAGCCGCTGAAAGCTTCTTGCCTTCCAGCGCCTGGCCGAGTATTTCACGCAGCTGGGCTAGCTGGTGATCGTCGATGACATCGCCGAGTTCGACGATGCGCTGATCAACCCGGCCGGAGTCGGTGATGACCACCATCAGCAGCCGGGCCGGTGTCAGCGCGATCACCTCCAAGTGGCGAACGGTCGACGTTGACAACGTCGGGTACTGCACGACGGCCACCTGGCGGGTCAGCTGCGCCAGCAATCGCACGGCACGGCGCAGCACGTCGTCGAGATCGACACCGGATTCAAGGAAGCTCTGGATCGCCCGGCGCTCGGCCGACGATAGGGGTTTGACGTCCTCGAGCCGGTCGACGAACTCGCGGTAGCCCTTCTCCGTGGGCACGCGTCCGGAACTGGTGTGTGGCTGAGTGATATAGCCTTCGGCTTCCAGCACCGCCATGTCATTGCGGACTGTGGCCGACGAGACTCCCAGGTTATGGCGTTCCACCAGGGATTTGGAGCCGATCGGTTCCTGGGTTGCAACGAAGTCGGCGACGATGGCACGCAGCACCTCAAAGCGACGCTCGTCGGCGCTTCCCATCGACTGCTCACCTCACTTCTTACGCTGCCTGACCGGCTTCATTTTACGTTCTCGGCGGCCACTGACCGTCATCTAGCAGGCGTCTGCCGATGGTCAGGGGGCGTGTGCCCCGACTAACGTGTCCAGCATGATCTCGTCGGGCTTCAGCCACTCGGTAGGGAAGATCCGCCAATGATCTTCAAAGGGGTGCGGGAAGGCAAGCCGTATCCCGAGCATGGACTGTCCTATAGGGACTGGTCTCAGATACCGCCGCAACAGATCCGGCTCGACGAGTTGGTCACCACGACTACGGTGCTCGCGCTGGACCGCCTGCTGTCAGAGGACTCCACGTTTTACGGTGACCTTTTCCCCCACGCGGTGAAGTGGCGAGGCACCACCTATCTCGAGGACGGCTTGCACCGGGCGGTGCGTGCGGCCCTGCGCAACCGCACCGTGCTACACGCGCGAGTGTTCGACATGGACGCGTCACCAGGCGGGCGGCGTAGCTGAACAGCGGGCTGAAGCCGGCCCGCCAATCAGTTCCCTGCGGCCTGCAGCAACTCCATCGCCGATGCGCGTGACAGCATCCAGCCGCCTTGATTCACGAACGTGACGTTCTGCGTGACCGGCGACGAGAGCTTCGGACCCGAGACGGAAACGTCGGCGGTGGCCGAACCGGCGGCCGCCGGCTGGATGTTCGTCACGCTGAACGACAGCGGCAGATCCCCGTGCTCGGCGGCCTTCTTCAGCTTGTGGTCGGCGATGCGCGCCTCGGTGCCCCCGATGCCGCCCTCGACCAGACTGCCCTTGTTCGCAAACGACACGTTGGGATCGGCGAGGCTGTTGAGCAGGCTGGTCAACTGGGCGGCGGTCGGGACGTCAGGGGCGGATGCCGGGTCCAACGGCAGTGGCGCGCCGAAGACGACCGGCTGCATCTGGTATACGACCGGGCCGCCAGCCATGATCGAAGTCACACCGGCCGCAGCGGCGCCGATTGCAGCCGCGGCGGTCAGACCTGCGGCGATCGATTTCACCATCTTCATGGTTGTGTTCTTCCGTTCGTTTGCCCGTCGATTGTGCGTTTGGTTCAAACTACCGGTGCACGCGCCGGGCAAGTCTGTGTCGTAGCTGTGAGCGAGCGGTCAGTCCTCGACCATGGCGTCACGCAGGCTCTTCGGCCGCAGATCGGTCCAGTTCTTTTCCACGTAGTCCAGGCAGGCGGCACGGCTGGCTTCGCCGTGCACCACGCGCCAGCCGGCCGGGATATCGGCGAACACCGGCCACAGGCTGTGCTGGTCTTCGTCGTTGACCAGCACGAAGAATGCGCCGTTGTCGTCATCGAAAGGATTGGTGCTCACCGCTTCTCCTTGTGTCGTTGTGTTTGGTCGGCGTAAAGATGCCGGCGCCGAGCACCCGGTCCGACAACAAGCCGAGGCAGCTCAGGTTGGGGAACCCGGGCCCCTGGGTGAGTCCGGACAGGGTGGGCAGGAACAGCTTGGGCGTGACGTCGGTGACTGCCAAGTCGTAGCCGATCGCTTCCTGCAGGCGGTCGGCGGTCAGCGGTCCACCCAGTCCCAGCTCGAGCAGGTCGAGGGTGTGCTGACTGAACAGTGAGGTGAACCACAGCGGATCGGCGCCCGAGCCGTCGATGACGAGATCGAATCCGTGCACGGTCTCGAAGTTCTCGCTGCCCCGGTTGGTGCTCAGCGTCAACCGGATCTGCCCCTGACGGCCCACCGCGTGGGCGACCCGGCCACGCAGATGATGGATGCGGTCATCGGCCAGCAGCGCTTCCTGCACGGTCGCCGAGAACACTCCTCGGTCGGTGCGGGCCAGCGCGTCGCGCCGTTCGTCGAACGTCAAGGCCGCCCAGTCGGTCGGATCGGAAAACAGTGAGTTCTCGAAGAATCCCTCGCCGCGGGTGAACAGGGTTACCTGCGGGGAGATGACGGTGATGGTTGAGACCCGATGCCGGAACAGCTCGTTGAGCATCGATGCGGCCGTCTCTCCGCCACCGATCACCGCGACCCGCTCGGCGTTGATCCGGTCGTGGCCGGCGGCACGGTCCCAGAACTGTGCGATTGAGAGCACGCGCGGGTTTCCGGGCAGTAGCGACTTTTCAGCCTGGCCGGGCCCGGTGATCATCAACGCGTCGGCCTGCACGGTGGTCTCGTGGGTGCACAACGCCCAGCGGTCACCGGTGACGGCGAGCCGTTCGACCTCGCCGTGGATCACCTTGAGGCCAATGTGATCGGCCACCCAGGCTAGGTACTGACTCCACCTGCGATGGGTGGGCGCCGGGCGGCCCCGGTCGATCCATTCCGCGAACGACGCGGTGGCGATCAGATACGACTGCCAGCTGTAGCGGGTCATCCGCTCGTCCAATTCTGCGTTGCGCCGTGGCACCAGCGCCGACCGGTAGGGAAAACCGACATCCTTTTCTGGGCTGGTGCCCAGCCGGTGGGCTCCGTCGGTCCAGCCACCGCTGGCCTGCCAGTTGGCCCCGACCCCGATGCGTTCGACGGCGATCACGTCGGGCACGTCGACCCCCATGTCACGCAGCACGGATGCCTTGGCCGCGACCGCCACCGCCTTGGCTCCAGCGCCCAGGACCGCGAGCGTCGGATTCATGCTGTTATCTCCGCCAGCGCGCCCTGCCACAGTGATTGCAGCGTGGCGACGTCGTCGGCGGACAGGATGTCGGGCAGCGTGCGCCACCGCGTGGCTAGCACGGGAGCGTCGGCGGGCCCGAGGAGCGCCGCCAGCACCGTCAGTTCGTGGCGCACCGGCTGTTCGGGTTCAGGCAGTTGCCCCACATCAGCCAGTAGTGCGCGGTCGACCGCCAGATCTCCCACCCCGACGTGCAGGCTACCCAGATAGTTCAGCAGCAGCTGGGGTTCGCGGTGGGCGCGTAGTCGCTCCGCGGTATCGGCGCGCAGGTACCGCAGCAGGCCGTAATCGATGCCGCTGCCGGGTATCCGCGCGAAGTCGGTCGCGCCGTCGCAGTGGATGCGCAGCGGATAGATCGCGCTGAGCAGCCCGACCGTGTCGCTGGTGTCGGCAGTCTTATCGACGTGGACGTCCGCGCGGCCATGCGTCTCCAACGCCAACAGCGGTGCTGGTGTTTGTTGACCGCGTTGCCGGCGCCAGGCGGTCACCATCCGCGCAGCGGCGGTAGCCAGCAGATCGGTCATCGACCGTCCCGTCGAAAGCAGCCGCGCGGTCAGATCGGCGTCGGAGATCGACATGGTGATCGCTAGCTCACCAACCCGGTCGGTCTGCGGCGCCACCCTGCGGGCACCCAACGGCGGATCGGCGCCCTCGAGTTCGGCGACCCAGAAATCAACGCTATCCAGCGCCTTAGCCCGCTGCGCCAGCAGCCGCGACCACTGCCGGTAGCTGGTGTTCTCGCGCGCTGGGCTGGGCGCGCGCCCGGCCGCCAGCGCGTGCAGGCCGGCGTCGAGTTCACCCAGCACAATCCGCCAGGAGGCTGGGTCCATCGCCAGCACATGGGCGGTCAGCACCAGAACACCGGGCCCGTCGGGTTCGCGCAGCCACACCGCCGAGAGCAGTCGGCCGGCCTGGGGGTCGAGACTCGCCAGCGCGCCAAGAGTCTGCTCGGCCACCGCGGTGACCAGTTCACCGCTGACCCAAACCTCGCTGAGAATGTCCGTTTTCGGTTGTGCGACAAGGGCCATCGCATCCCGGTCGAACCGGCACCGCAACACCTCGTGTCCGTCGACGACCGCGGCCAACACGGCATCCAGGCGTTCGCGGGTGATCCGGTCGGGCAACCTGATGACCTCGGTTTGTGCCAGCCGGCGCGGGTCGCCGTACTCGTAGAGCCAATGAGTGTTGGGTAGCACCGGGATCGGCTCGCCGGCATCGTTGGCCGGTGCCTGCCATGCGGCATCGGAGTCAATGGCCGCCGCGAGTTCACGGATGGTGTCGCACTCCACCATCAGCCTGGCCCGCAACGCAATCCCACGACGGCGCGCGGCCTGCACCACCGACAGCGCCACGATGCTGTCTAGACCCATCTGCAAAAAGCCCGCGGTGACATCGACGTTCGAGGTTTCCATGACATCGGCGAACGCCTCGGCCAGCACCAGCTCGGTCGGTGTCTGCGGCGGAGTTGCCGGTCCTTCGGTGACATTGATTGCCGCCAAAGCGTTTTCGTCGATCTTGCCGTGTGGAGTCAGCGGTAACTCGTCGAGGACGACGATATGGTGCGGGACTAGATAACGCGGCAACCGCTCTAGCAGCATCGCCCGCAATTCGGCCACCGGTGGCGGTTGTGGTCCGCCTGCCACATACGCCGTCAGCCGGGGGCCACTGGCATGGCCGCGGGCCGTCACATGGCAACCGTGCACCGCATGGTGGCCGTTGAGCACCGCGGCAATCTCACCCGGCTCGACGCGGAAACCGCGGATCTTCACCTGGTCATCGCTGCGCCCGAGGAACTCCAGTCCACCGTCGGGCAGGCGGCGCACCACATCTCCGGTGCGGTACATTCGGCTACCGCGCCCGTTTGGCTCAGCGACAAAGCGCGCCGCAGTCTCGGCCGGGCGGCCGAGGTAACCGCGGGTCAACTGGGCGCCCGCCAGATACAGCTCGCCGGCGACGCCATCGGGCACCGGCCGCAGCCAGGAGTCCATGACGTAGGCGCGGGTGGTGCAGGTCGGACGTCCGATGACCGGTCGCGCATGCTCAGCAACGGCGGCGACCACGGCTTCGACCGTGGTCTCGGTAGGCCCGTAGCAGTTGAAGGCCGTCATGGCCGTGCGCGCGCAGTTCTGCTGGATCATCCGCCACGTCGCGGCGCCCAAGGCTTCGCCGCCGAGCGCAAGCACCGCCAACGGCGCCCGGTCGAGCAGTCCAGCGTTGTGCAGCTGGGCGAACATCGACGGCGTGGTGTCAATCATGTCCAGACCGAATCGGTCGATCGCTTCGACCAGCGCCCCTGCGTCCCGCTGACGATGGTCGTCGACAATGTGCACCGCGTGGCCGTCAAGCAGTGCGACCAACGGCTGCCACGCCGCGTCGAAGGTGAACGACCAGGCATGCGCGATTCGCAGCGGGCGCCCGAGCCGCTGGGCCGCCGGCCGCAACACGCGCTCGATGTGGTCGTCGGCGTAGGCCGACAGCGCCCGATGGGTGCCGATGACACCTTTCGGGGTACCGGTGGTGCCGGAGGTGAAAATCACGTAGGCCGCCTGGTCCACCGGCACCGTGATGGCACGGTCCTCCTCGAGTATGTCAGCGCCAACCGAAGCGGCGAACACGCCCTCATCGATGACCACCGGAGCCGATGTCTGGCGCAAGATCTCGGCGACACGCTCACCGGGCATCGCCGGGTCCAGCGGCACGATCATGCCACCCGCCTTGAGGACCGCCAGCATGGCGGCCACGTAGCGCGGACCACGGGACAGCGCGACGGCCACCGGGGTCTCGCGACTCACGTCCGCGCGGCGCAGCCCAGTGGCCAGCCGGTCGGCCAATGCATCCAGCTCCCGGTACGTCAGCTGACCATCCGCCCAACTGACCGCCACCGAGTCAGGCTGTGCCGCAGCGATTTCGGCGAACCGGGTATGCACCGCGGGTGCCGACGTCGTCACATCCGGCAGGCCGGGTGCGGTCGGATCGTGCTCGCCGTCCAGCAGAATGTCGACGTCGCGCAGCGGCCGATCCCACCGGCTGACCAAGCGCTGTAACACAGCCAGCACCCGCCTGCCGAGGCTTTCGGGCGCCATCGTGCCCAGCGCACCGTCGAGCACCTCCACTAGCAGCGTGAGCTCACCGGTGCTGCGGTGCGCGGCGACGGTCACCGGAAAGTGCGACAAACTCTCTAGCGCCACCGGACGGAACGTCACCCCGTTTGCGACGAACTCCGCGGTGCCCACCACCTCGCCGGGCGGGAAGTTCTCATACACCAGTAGGGTGTCGAACATCTCACCGATACCGGCGATGGCACGAAACTCGTTGAAACCGAGATAGCTGTGGTCGCGCAACATGGCGAATTGACGTTGTAGGACAGCGCATTGCCCGCCGACGGTAGCGCGGGCGTCCAGGCGGACCCGCAGTGGCACCGTATTGATGAACAGGCCGATCATCGTTTCCACGCCGGACAGTTCGCTGGGCCTGCCGGACACCGTCACACCGAACGTCACATCGCCACGACCGGTGAATGCTGAAAGCGTGGTAGCCCAAGCCATTTGAACAAGTGTGCTGATCGTGACGCCACGGGTGCGGGCGGCATCGGCCAGCTCCGCGGTGGCTTCACGGTCAAGGCGCACTTCGGTGCGTCCCGGAATACCCGGCTGCACAGGAGTGTCGGCGAGTGCCGGCGATAACAGAGTCGGGCCGTCCAGGCCATTGAGGTGGTCCGCCCACATTGCGCGGCTAGCCGTCTGATCGCGGCCGGCCAGCCAGCCGATGTAGTCGCGATACGGCCGCGGCGCTGCCGGCAACGCGGCGACGTGACCACCAGCCCGATACAAGGCGAGCAGCTCGGAGACGAACAGCGGCAACGACCATCCGTCGATGACGATGTGGTGCGCGACGATGACCAGATGCCAACATTCGTCCGGTAGTTCGATGAGCAGGAACCGGATGAGTGGTCCGCGGCCGACGTCGAAGCGGCGCCGGCGCTCTTCGGCTGCCAGCGCCCCGACCTCACTGGGGTGGGCGCGCACGTGACGCCAAAGCACCTCGGCACTGGATGGTATTACCTGCACGGGCCGGCTCAGGTTCCCGTGTAGGAAGCTCGCCCGCAGGTTGGGGTGCCGGGTCAGCATCGCGGCAGCGCAGTCGCGAAGCAAGGCGATGTCGAGCGGGCCGGCCGCGTCGGCCGCCATCGCGATCACATACGGGTCGGCCTCTGCGGCCTCAGAGCCGGACTCCGCGGCGACCAGTGTCGCCCTAGAAAACAGTCCCTGTTGCAATGGGCTGAGCGCCATCACATCGTCGATGGCGCCCCGCGCGTCGGCTCGCGTCACGGCCACTGGTCCCATGACGCGGTCAGGGCCGACAGTTCGTCTGGGGAAAGCCCTGATGTGCTCATCGGCGCGTGATGCTTGTCGTCCGGCTCGGCCTCGACGTGAGGCTTGGCGTCGACCGCGGCGGCGAGCTCACACAAAACGGGATGCTCGAAAACCATCCGCGCGGTCAGCGGTATCCCGCCATCTCGAGCCCGGGCAGCCACCTGAGTCGCGAGGATGCTGTCGCCGCCGAGGTTGAAGAAGTCGTCGTAGCGTCCGACCTCCCCCACCTCGAGCACGTCGGCGAGGATGGCAGCCAGCGCGCGCTCGGTTTCGGTGTCGGCGGGCTCGGCCGGCACCGGTGCCGCCTGCGCCGTTGGCAGCCGTTCGATTTCGGCCAGCAGCTCCAGTTGGCCGTCGGCCTTCCACACTCCGCGCTCGCCGTTGCGGTAGAGCCGAGAACCCGGTTGCGCGGCGAACGGATCGGCAACGAATCGGGTCGCGGTCTCCGATGGCCGGGCCAACCGGGCACCGACGGCGGGACCGCCACCGTAATAAACGTCACCCACCACGCCTACCGGAACGGGCTTAAGTGCGTCGTCAAGCAGGTACACCCGGGCCGTTCCGGCGCCCGCATTGGACCGGTCCAAAATGCGCCGTCTGGCTTGCGCGCTGACCATCTCGACCTCGCGCAGCGGTTGGTCCGGACGGTCGGCGAACGCCTCGACGACACGGACTAGCCAGTCGGCGAAGCGTTGTGCGGTGGCGCGCTCATACAACTCGGTGCGGTAGATGACGTGGCCGCGGTACTCGTCGCCGCAGGCGAAGAAGTTGACCGATAGATCGGCTTGCGCGGCATCGAATGTCGGCTCCAGCACGCGCAACGTGGTGTCACCGTCGGGCCCGGTGTCGATGACGTGGTCTTGCGGCATTTGTTCGCGAACGTGCACAACAATGTCGAACAACGGATTGCGGGACAGCGACCGCTGGGGGTTGACCGCCTCCACCACCTGGTCGAACGGCAGGTCCTGATGTGCATACGCTGCCAGCGCCATCTGCCTGGTGCGCTGCAGCACCTCGCGCAGCGTGGGGTTCCCGCGCAGGTCGTTGCGCAACACCACGATGTTGATGAAGAACCCGATGAGCTGGTCCAGGTTGGCCTCGCTGCGACCGGCCACCGGGGCGCCGATGGGGACGTCTACCCCGCCGCCGGCCTTGTGTAACACCACCGCGACGGCGGCCTGTAGCAGCATGAACTCGGTGACACCGAGGTCTCGGCTCACGGCAGCCAATTTGTCGCGGATCGCGGCGCCGAGACGAAATTCGACCGCGTCACCGGCACCGCTGAGCAGGGCCGGGCGCGGGAAGTCCGGGCGCAGACCGGTTTCGCCTGCCAGGCCCCCCAGCTGGCGGATCCAGTAGTCGCGTTGCGGACCGACGATGCCCGCACCGTCGTCGAGTAGCGCCGACTGCCACACGCTGTAGTCGGCGTACTGCACCGGCAGCGGTGCCCACGACGGCCGTTGTCCGGTGCTGCGGGCCCGGTATGCGGTCAGCAGATCGGTGAACAACACCCCAGCCGACCAGTGGTCGCCGGCGATGTGATGCACCACCAGCGACAACACGGTCTGCTCCGGCGTGCTCAGCAGCGCCGCCCGGATCGGCCAGTCGGTTTCCAGGTCGAAAACGTAACCTCGCTCGTTGTTCAGTTCGGCTCGCAGCCACGCGGCGTCGGACCCGGCGGCGCACCGCACCGGCACCTCGGCGGGCGGCTGGATGATCTGGTGTGGCACGCCGCCGATCTCGCGGTAGACGGTGCGCAGGATCTCGTGGCGTGCCACCACATCGGTGATGGCCGCCGCGAACGCGTTGGTGTCGCAGGGCCCATGCAATGCCGCGGCGAAGGGAATGTTGTTGACGGCGTTGGGCCCGTCGAAGCGATAGTTGAACCAGCTACGCATTTGAGACGACGACAATCGCACTGGCCCGTCATGATCCACCCGGGTCAGCCGCGGCCTCGCCGAATCCGAATCCAACGTATCGATGTGTCCGGCCAACGCGGTCACCGTGGCGAATTCGAAGATCTCCCGCACACCGACATCGACGCCGAACGCGTTGCGCACGGCCGCAACGAGTTTGGTTGCCAGCAGCGAGTGACCGCCGAGGTCGAAGAACGAGTCGTCAGCACCCACTCGGTCGCGGCCGAGCAGCTCACCGAACAGTTGGGCAAGGCGCCGCTCGGTGGCGGTCTGCGGCGCGCGGAACTCGGTGTCCGACGCGATCTGCGGTTCCGGCAGCGCGGCGCGGTCGATTTTGCCATGCGCGGTGATCGGAATCTCATCCAGCACAACATAGGCCGCGGGCAGCATATATTCAGGCAGTGCCGCGGCCACCCGGGCGCGGATGCGGTCGAGATCGACGCCGACATCGGCGGGTCCGTCGCCGCCCGCGGCGGGTGTCACGTAGCCCACCAGACTCTTGCCCAGCCGCGGCAGGTCGCTAACCACCACAACGGCCTGCCCGACCGTAGGGTCGACCGCGATGGCCGCTGCTACGTCACCGAGTTCGATTCGGAATCCGCGAATCTTGACCTGCTCGTCGGCACGGCCCACGAACTCGATGTCACCGTCAGCATTGCGGCGCGCCAGATCCCCGGACCGGTACATGCGGGAACCGGGATTAAACGGGTCGGCAACGAATCGCTCCGCGGTCAGCCCGGCGCGGCGATGGTATCCGTATGCGACATGCGTCCCTCCAATATAGATCTCGCCGATCACACCGGTCGGCACCGGCTGCAACGAATCGTCGAGCAGGTGCATGGTGGTGTTGATCTTGGGCCGGCCGATGGGCACGATGCGGGTGCCCTGTGGGCCCACCACTTTAAACCGGCTGGCGTTGATCACGGTTTCGGTTGGACCGTAGAAGTTGTGCAGCAGCGCATCGAATGTCGCGTGGAACTTGTCGGCCACCTCACCGGGTAGCGGCTCCCCGCCGATGGGTACCCGCTGCAACGTCCGCCACTGGCTCACACCCGGCAGCGACAGGAACAGCCCGAGTAGGGACGGCACGAAATGCATTGCCGTGATGCCCTCGTCGCGCAACAGGGCGGTGAGATATCCAATGTCGGTGAGTCCCCCGGGGCGTGGTATCACCATCCGCGCGCCACAGGCCAGCGTGCCGAAGATCTCGGCGATCGAGACGTCGAAGCTGGGTGAGGCGACCTGCAGTAGCCGGTCGGTGTCGTCGACGTCGTATTCGCCCTTGAACCAGACGAAGTACTCGGCGACGGGGCGGTGTGGCACCGCGACACCTTTGGGCAATCCGGTGGTACCGGACGTGTAGATGAGATAGGCCGTGTTGTCTGGCCGTAGCGGCCGGATTCGATCGGCGTCGGTGGGGTCGTCGCTGCGGTATCCGGCCAGCTCACGTACTGGCGTGCGCAGCACCAGTTTCGCGTCGCAGTCGGCGAGGATGAAATCCAGCCGGTCTTGCGGGTAGCTGGGATCCACGGGCACATACACCGCCCCGGACTTGACCACCCCCAAGGCCGTGACGATCAGGTCCGGCGATTTGTCAAGAAGTACCGCGACCCGGTCTTCGCTGCCTATCCCCTGCTCGATCAGCCAGTGCCCCAACCGGTTCGACGCCTCATTGAGGTCGTGGTAGGTGAAGTGTTGGCCCTCATACACCACGGCGGTGGCGTCGGGAGTCCGCGTGGTCTGCTCGTTCACCAGGTCCACGAGGGTTTTGACAGGGGTATCGAACCGCTCGCCGCGCGACACCTCGCGCAGCCTGGCGGCGTCGCGCTCATCCATCAGCGCCAGCCCCGACAACGTGTTGTCGGGGGCGGCCAGCGCATTGTCGAGCAGCACACCGAAGTGTCGAAGCATCTGCTTGGCCAGGGCGGGTTCCAGGATCTCCACCAGGTGTTCGGCCTCGACCAGCACACCCGCGCGGTCGAATTCGACCATGAAGCCCAACGGCAGCTGCGTGATGTTGCTGCGCAGGTCGTAGCGCTCGCACTCGATGCCTGGCGGGTTGAATCCGCCGCCGTCGGGCTCCCGGAAACCGAAGCTGACCCGGGTCATGCGCTCGGCACCGTGCCGGCGATCGGGGTTCAGTTCCCTTACCACGCGGTCGAGGTTGATCCGTTGGTGTGCGAACGCCCCGCTGGCGATGTCGCGGGTGGCGGTCAGCAACTCCCGGAAACTCATCGCCGATTGCGGTCGCAGCCGCATCGCTACCGTGTTGCCGAAATAGCCGATGGCATCTTCGGTTCCGGCGCCACGGTTGAGCACCGGAGCCGCCACGAGGAAGTCGTCACTGTGGGTGTAGCGATGCACCAGGGCACCGAACGCGGCCAGCAGCACCATGTAGGGAGTGCAACCGGTGTTCTTCGCCATCGTGGCCACCCGCGCAGCGGTGTCGGCGGGCAGCCGCAACGTGGCGCGCGCGGCACGCCAACTGGTCGGCACACACGTTCCGGCTGGGCCGGGAAGTTCCAGCGGCTCTGGCGGATCGGCCATGATCGCGCGCCAATAGTTGAGGTCGGCCTCGGTAGTGTCGGGTCCGGATGCGGCCGACGGACGGTGTTCTGGCCCCAGATCGGCCCCTAGGTCAGCTCGCGAGTACGCCTGGGTGAGATCGGTGAAGAACACCCGCCACGAACCATCATCCCAGGCGATGTGGTGGGCCACCAACAGCAGCACGTGTTCGTCGGCAGCCGTGCGCACCACCGTGATTCGCAATGGCGCGTCGCGGGAAAGCTCGAAGGGAGCGCAGAATTCGCGCTGAGCCAACACCTCCAGGCGCAGCCGCTGGGCGCGTTGGGACAGGTCCGTCAGGTCGTATTGTGTCCAGCCGGGGCGAAGATCCGCGTGCACGGTCGGCTGGGCGACTCCGTCGTCGCCGACAGGGTAGGTGGTACGCAGTATCCGATGGCGACGGGCGACGGCGTTGACTGCGTCGCGCAACCTGGCCAGATCGATGTCACCGGTGATGCGGTAGGACACACAGATGTTGAGTAACGCACCGCTGGGGTCGGCCATCTGCACGAACCACATCCGGGCCTGGCCGTCGGAGAGCCGATCGTCAGTGTGCGGGCCAATGTCCTGCGCAGCCGAGGACAGGCCGCGGTCGGCGAGCCTGCGACGCAGCAGCTCCAATCGGGCCTCGTCGAGGCGGGCGCCGATGTCGGCGGTATTAGTCACGCGAAATGTCCACTTTCTGTGCGGTGTGTGAGCGCTCGTCGGCATCTTCGAGTTTCGCGACAAGTCCATCACCGGTGATGTCGCCCATGAGCGTGGCCAGCGACACCGTCGCGCCGATTGATCGTTTGAGTCGGTTACGCAAGTCCAGTGCCAGCATGGAATCGACACCGAGATCGAACAGCGATTCCTGCAGGTTCACCTCGCCGGCCTGCGGGATCCCGAGCACGGCCGCCAATTGGGTGCGCACCGCGTCCACGATCGTCAGGTTGGGGTCGGTTGGACCCTCGTACCGTTCGAATTGCCTGCTGTCCAACAACATCTGCAACCGGGCCGCGTCGGCGGCGAACACTAGCGGGTCGACAGTGAATTCGTGCAGGCTCGCCTCGATCGCCTGCTGGGGCGCCATCTGGCGGAGTCCAGACCGCTCGACGCGGGCGATCGTAACCGCATCCGCGATTCCCCGAGCTGGTTCGCCGGCCTTGGGGGCCTGCCATAGGCCCCATTTCACCGCCACGCAGTGCCTGCCCTGGGCGCGCAGCTGGGCGGCCATCACGTCGAGCAGCCGGTTGGCCGCCGAGTACGCGACCACCCCGTGTCCACCCCACACCCCCATCACCGAGGAACACAGCAGGGTTCGCACATCCGGGCGCAGCGGCCACAGCTCGATCATCTGGGCCAGGCCGAGCACCTTGGCCGCGAAGTTGTCAACGACGGCGGCCGACGTCACCCCCGGTGCGGTACCAGAGATCACGCTGCCTGCCGCGTGCACGATCAACGAGGCGCCGACGCCACCGTATTCGGCTGCAATCGCTGACAACTGGGTGGGATCGGTGATATCGCACGGCGGCGACACGATCACGGTGCCATGTTGCTTTCTGAGCATGGCCACCGTCGCCTGATCCGCGGCGCGCCGGCTGAGCAGCACGATGCGCCGTGCGCCATGCTCGGCGAGATACCGCGCGTAGTGCATCCCGATGGCACCCGCGCCACCGGTGACGACGACATCGTCGAGCACGCCGGAGTCCAACGACCAGTTCGGGACGGCCGGGGCATCGGCGAGGGTTCGCTCGAACAGCGTGTACCCGTTTACCGAGCCGCGTAGCGCGGTCTCACCGAAGCCCCGCAGTACCGCCGTTATGACCGAGACGCCGAGGACCGGGTCCAAGTCCCACGACGGCAAGTCCAGGTGGCTGAAAGTCTGTTCGGGATGCTCGAATCCGATGCTTCGATGCATCGCGGCCAGCGCGGCCTGGCCGGCCGACGGCACCGCGTCCGCTGCGTCGACCTGCTCGGCGCCGACGGTGACCAGACATACCGATTGGCAACGGGCACCGATATGCATCGGATAGTCCAGCAAACCGGCCCCGACGAGGTCGGCGAGTGCACCGGCGGCCCGGACGGCGTCGGTGTGTTCGAAGTCGGGCGCGATCACCAGGATCAACTCGGCGTCCCGCGCAGCACTCAGCTCGGTATCGGGGTGCGAATCAATTGCTGCGCACAGTGTTTGAGCCAGCGCGCGGTGAGCACCGAGATCGAGCACTGCGAGGTGACGGTGCCGCCCAGCGACCGGTGTCGACGGCACCATCCGTTCCCACCGCTCAACCGCAATGGTCAGTCCGGACACCGGCGGCAGCGGTTCGGGGTGCGCCCACATCGGCACCGCACGCATCGGCGCGTTCGGGAACCCGGACAGATCGACGTCGCCGTCGAGTGGGTCACCGCCCAGGTCACCCCACGGGTAGCCAGGGTCAGCGACCGCCGCGCTAACAATATTCGCCGACAACGCATCAACAAACCGCTCGCCACGACGTGCCGACCCGACCAGCACAGCGGGACCGTCCGGCAGGTTGGCGGCGCCCTCACAGTTCTGACCGATCGCAAACAACAGCGCGGGATGGGCCGATATCTCGATGAACGCCCGTGCTCCACAGCGGATTGCCGATTCGACAGCGCGGTCGAAACGCACCGTATGGCGCAGGTTTGCGTACCAGTAGTCGCCGAAAGTGGTGCCTGGCGCCACCACGTCGCCGGTGGTTCCGCCGATGAATTGCACTGGCGCTTCCATAAATTCGGAGTCAGGCAGCTGCTCGCATAATTCATCGCGGAGCGATTCGAGCACGCTGGTATGCACCGGGAAGCCCACGGTGATCCCGCGGGCGAAGTGACCGCTGGACCGGACTGTGTCAACGATGGCCGCTACCGCTTGGCGCTCACCGGACACGGCGACGGTCGAGGAGGCATTGACCACAGACAGTTCCAGCCAGCCGCCGGTGGTCGCGATCAGCGCGCTCGCGTCCTGTTCACCGATGCCCAGCGCCGCCACCGCATAGCGACCAGGCAAGCGGCCCACCACGTTGGCGCGGGCCGCCACCACGGCCACAGCATCCGACAAGGTGATACTTCCTGCGAGATAGGCCGCCGCTACTTCGCCGAGGCTATGACCGACTGTTAGATCGGGCAGCACACCGCAGGAACGCCATACCTCCGCCAGCGCAACGGCATGGACGAACTGCGCGCCTTCGATCTCGATCTCGCAGAACGCTTGCCGCTCATCGGTTCCGGGCGGGGCGATCAGGTATGGCAGCGGCGAGTCGACACCAGCGGCCGCAAATGCGGCGGCGCACGTGTCGGTCGCGGTCCGATAGGTCGGCAGCTCGCGGTAGGCGACGGCGCCCATGCCCGGCCAATGACCACCCTGGCCGGGAAAGACGAACGCCTGGCGCGGGGCCGAGCCCAACGACGACCGCGCGATGAGCGGATGCTCGCGTCCGGCGGCCAGCGCGCGCAAGCCCTCGGCGAGTTCCAGCCGGTCGGCGGCCCGAAGCACCGCCCGATGCCGACGGACCCGTCGGGTCTTGCGCAGCTGCCGAGCCACTTCGGTCACGGTCGTAGCCGGAAAGCGCTCGAGGTAGTCGGCGATGGCCCGAGCGTCCGGCCCGATCAGTTCCTCGGCATGGGCGCTGAGCAAAACCGCAACCCGCCCATCGGGCAGCTGTTTGGGGGCCATCACACCTCCCCACACTCGGGGCCACGCTCGGGCGCGGAAACGGTGTCCGGCATCGAAACGATCACGTGGCTATTGGTACCGCTCATCCCGAACGCGGACACCGCCGCGGTGCGCCATCCGTCAACGGCCCGCCACGGCGTGAGTTTGTCGGCCAGCCGCAGACCCTGTTTCTCCCAATCGATTTCGCGGCTGGGCTCGTCGACGTGCAGTGTCGGCGGGATCGCGGCGTGCTGGGCGGCCAGAATGACCTTCACAAGGCCCAGCCCGCCCGCCGCCGCCTGAGCATGCCCGATGTTTGACTTGACCGATCCCAACAGCGGCCCGCGTCCGGCCGGGGCGGTGCCGTAGCTGGCTGCCAGTGACCGCAATTCGGTGCGATCGCCGAGCCGGGTCGCGGTGCCGTGCCCTTCGACCATCCCGACATCGGCGGGCACAACTGCTGCCTGCGCGATGGCGCGCCGGAGCAGTCGCGTTTGCGCGTCGCCGCTGGGCGCGGTCAGCCCGTCGCTAAGTCCATCGGAGTTCAGGCAACTGGCACGCACCTCGGCGAGGACACGACGCCGGTCAGCGGTTGCCCGCGACCGGCGCTGCAGGAGGAACATGGCGGCGCCCTCTGCCCAGGCGGTTCCGCTGGCGTGCGCGCTGTAGGGCCGGCAGTGGCCGTCGTCGGATAGCGCGTGCTGCTTGGAGAACTCGACGAAATAGCCGGGCGTACCCATCACGCACACGCCGCCGGCGAGTGCCAGGTCGCAGTCGCCGGCCCGGATAGCTTGAACCGCGGTGTGAAAGGCCGCCAGCGCCGACGAACACGAGGTATCGACGGTCAGCGCCGGCCCGGCCAGGTCAAGGGTGTAGGCGATGCGCCCGGAGATGACACCCAGCGACGTCCCGGTGATCAGATGGCCACTGTGGTGGGAGAATTCGGTCAAAGCGGGACCGTATTCGAGCGCCGAGGCACCGACATAACAGCCCACATCGTGACCGGCCAGGTCATCGGGATTGATCCCGCTGTTCTCCAGGGTGCGCCATGCTACTCGCAGCCCCACCCGCTGCTGCGGGTCCATCGCCGTCGCCTCGCGCGGTGAGATGCGGAAGAACTCAGGATCGAATGTAGTTGCGCTGGAAAGGAATCCGCCAAGGTTGTGGATCGGTTTGAATCCGTTTCGACGCGACCCGTCGAACAGCTCGCGAAGTGCCCAACCTCGATCGGTGGGGAACGGTCCGAGTCCCTCGCGCTGTTCGGAGAGCAGTGTCCAGTAGTCGTCGGCGGTTTCGACACCACCGGGTGCCTCGATGGCCAGCCCGACGATGACGACCGGGTCGTTATCGGACATCGGCACTCACCATCCGGGCCACGGCGTCGAGGTGATCGTTGAGATAGAAGTGACCACCATCAAAGTGCGACAGCGTGAAGCGACCGGAGGTGTGAGTCTCCCAACTGGTCAACATCTCCCGGCTGATGCGGTGGTCGCGGTTGCCGCCGACCGCGTGGATGTTGGCGCGGATGCGCACGTCGGGTGGACATGAATAGCCGCTGAGGGCCCGATAGTCGGCCTTGACCGCCGGCACCAGCAGTTCAACGAATTCCTCGTCCTCGAGCAGCACGGGATCGGTGCCGCCAAGATCCACCATGTCGGCCAGGACGTCACGGTCGGCGGTCGGCAACGGTCCGGACGCGGCCACCGTCGACGGAGCCTGACCGGAGGAAGCCCACAGTGCACGTACCGGCACGCCATTGCGCTCGGCGAGGCGAGCGAACTCGAAGGCCACTATCGCACCCATGCAATGGCCGAACAGCGTCAGCGGAGCCGTCAGGTGCCAGTCGCCCGCCTCGAACAGCTCGAGCGCCAGCGCCTCGATGCTGTCTGCCGCCGGGTGGCTGCGCCGGTCAGCCCGCTGCGGGTACTGCACCACGAACGTGTCAACGTCGTTGGCCACTAACGATTTTGCCAACCACCGGTAAGCCGCGGCAGCGCCGCCGGCGTGTGGAAACACCAGCACCGCGCCGGGCTTGTCAGTACCGGTGAACCGCTTCACCCACGGTTTGAAGGCTGGCTGTGCGGGCTGCTCGATCGGATCGAGCGCCGCCATCACGTCGGCACTTGTCATATTCGCGATTTCTAAGTACACCTCGGCGACCAGTTCGAGTCGGTCGGCGTTGGCTTCCCGACCGGTGAGCAACTGGGCCAACGCGGCAATGGTCCTGGCGGCAAACATGTCGGCGACCATCAGGCTCGGCGAATCCAGCCACCGCCGGATACCGGCGACGACCTGGGTCGCAAGCACGGAATCGCCGCCCAGGGCAAAGAAGTCGTCGTGCACGCCCACGGCATCGTTGGCACGGCCCAGGATGTCCGCGACGATGCGGCGCAGTGCCCGCTGAAGCACCGTTCGCGGCGCCGCATAGGGTGCCGATCTGTCGCCAGACCGCTCGACCTCGGCGGCAAGCAGGGCGCCAACCTCCGCGCGGTCGATCTTGCCGCTGTCGGTAAAGGGGATGCGGTCTAGCAGCGTGACGTGGCGCGGAATCATGTGCGCGGGCACCAGATCGGCGAGCTGCTGTCGAATCGACTCCGCGGTCACGCCGGCATCGTCGACGCAGACCGCCGCGGCCAGCACATCGGACCCGCCAGGAAGCACGGTGGCCGCCGCCGCGTGCACACCGGGCAAGCGCTGCAGCGCGGCTTCGATCTCGCCGAGTTCGACGCGGTACCCGCTGATCTTGACGCGGTGATCGGCACGGCCGACGAACTCCAGGGTGCCGTCGTGCCAGTAGCGGGCCAGATCACCGGTGCGATACCAGGTGCGGCCGTCATGCTCGACGAAGCGCTCCGCGGTCAGCTCGGGACGGCCACGGTAACCCCGGGCGATTCCGCGACCGGACACCCACAACTCACCGGCCACCCAATCGGGGCAGTCGTCGCCGCTGTCGGCCACTACCCGGCAGGCGTTGTTGGGAAACGGGACGCCGTATGGCACCGAGGCCCAGTCCGGTGGCAGATTGGCCGCGTCCTGGACCTCGAAAATGGTTGCGTGGACCGCGGTTTCGGTGGCTCCACCCAACCCCGCGAACCGTGCGCTCGGCGCTTGCACCTGCAGGCGGCGGGCCAGGTCGGGACGCACCCAGTCGCCGCCGACGGCCACCGCTCGCAGCGACGACAGCCGGCCCCCGCCGACTTCGAGCAGCATGTCCAACCAGCCCGGCATGAAATTCAACGCCGTGACCTCGTAAGTGTCGATAAGCCGGGCCCAGGCGTCGGGATCGCGGCGCTGCGCTTCGTCGACCACCACGATCGCTCCGCCGGAGCGCAGGGCGGCGAAGATGTCCAGCACCGACATGTCGCACTCCAGCGTCGCCAGGGCAAGCCAGCGATCTGCGGCGCCTAGCTCGAAGTGCCGGATGAAGGTCTCCACGGTGTTCATCGCGGCGTCGTGCGCCACCTCGACACCCTTGGGTTCCCCGGTTGAGCCCGAGGTGAACAACACATAGGCGAGCGCGGTGGGATCGCTAGGCCCGGGCACGAATTCTGCCGGCGCGGCGGCAAGCACGTCAGCCAGCAACAGCGTCGGGACCGGCACCCGCACTTGGCATGGCGGGCCGCAAACGAGCGCTAAGTTGACCGAACCGGTCGCCAGGATGCGCTCCGCGCGGTCGCGGGGCTGGTCGACGCCGATCGGCAGATAGACCCCGCCGGCGGCCAAAATCCCCAGCACAGCCGCCACTTGTTCGCCCGTTTTCGGACCCAGCACCGCGACGGTGTCGCCGACTCGTAGGCCCGCAGCACGCAGCGCCGCGGCCACCGCCGATGCCTGGTCGCGCAGTTGGGCGTAGCTCAAGTCGCCGGAACTGGCGAACACCGCCGGCGCGTCGGGCTGCTGTTGGGCCTGGCGGAAAAACCCGTCGTGCAGCGCCTCGGTGCTGGGGGCGGCGGTGCGACCGTTCAGCGCCGCGCGCACCGCGCGTTGCGCGGCGGGTAGCGCGGACGGGCTCGGCGCATCCCAGGCGTCGTCCCCGGCGGCCAACCGGAGCAATTCGTCGACCTGGTGGGTGAACATGGCGTCGATGACGCCGGGTGCAAAGACCCCCTCGCGGACATCCCAGTTCACCAGCACACCGCCGTCGAACTCGGTGACCTGGGCGTCGAGCAGCACCTGGGGCCCCTGCGAAATGATCCATCCGGGTGTGCCGAATTGCTCGGTGACGTCCGGGCAGAAAAGGTCGCCGAGCCCCAGCGCGCTGGTGAATACCACCGGTGCCAGCACCTGGGTGCCACGGTGGCGGCTGAGGTCACGCAGCACAGACAGCCCGGGGTATGCACTGTGGCCTGCGGCGCTGCGCAGGGCTTCCTGCACCGCCTGCGCCCGCGCCGCCGCCGTGCGCGCACCGGTCAGATCGACGTCGAGCAACAGCGAGGAGGTGAAGTCACCGACCAGCAGGTCGACGTCTGGATGCAGGGCCTGGCGACTGAACAACGGCAGGTTCAGCAGGAACCGCGACGACGCTGACCAACGCGCCAGCACGTTGGCAAAGGCCGCGGCCAGCGTCATCGCCGGGGTGATGCCGCGGGCCCGGGCTCGGGCGAACAACGCGTCGCGGGTCTGCGGGTCTAGCCAGTGCCAGCGCCGGGTGCTGCGGCGCCGGTCGCGTTCGCCGCCGGCCCGGGTAGGCAGCGCGGGCGGATCCGGCAGCTGCGGGATGCGCTGCGCCCACCAGTCCCGGTCGGCGTCGCGAACCGGTTGGGGCAGCGTCTCCTCCGCCTCGATAGCCTGCCGGTATTCCCGGTAGGTGTAGCCCAGTGCCGGCGGTTCACGGCCGTCATAGAGGGCCGCCAGGTCGGCCAGCAAGATGCGGTAGCTCATCGCGTCAGCGGCCTGCATGTCCAGGTCGACATGTAGGCGGGTGCGCTCCCCCGGTAATAACGTCAACGCAAGTTCGAATACCGCACCGTCGAGCTGCTGGTGCGATTTGGCGTCGCGGATCCCCGCCAACCGCTGATCGACGACATCCGGGGCCACGTGACGCAGGTCGGCAACACTGATGGGAAAGTCGCGAGATCCCGCCGCCGGCGGGATGCGCTGGGTGCCGTCGGGCAAGAACTGCACCCGCAGCATCGGGTGCCGCAGCGCCAACCGGGTGGCCGCCGCGCGGAGCCTGTCCGGATCGACCCGGGCACCATCGAACTCGACGTAGAGGTGCCCAGCTACCCCGCCGAGCTGTTGGTGGTCGTGGCGGCCGACCCACATCGCGTGCTGCATCGGCGCCAGCGGGAAAGGCTCGCCTTCCTGGGATAACCCGGCATCCCCTGGTGCGGCAACTGCCGTGGGCGCGACGCCGGTGCCGGCGGACACCAGTTGGGACCAGGCCTCGATTGTGGGTGTGGCGGCCAGTGTGGCGAAGTCGACGGCGATGCCCTTCCGGCGCCAGCGCCCCACCAGCGACATCATCCGGATCGAGTCCAGGCCCTGACCAACGAGGTTGGCGCCGGGGTGCAGAGCATCGGCGCGGACACCGAGCAACTCTGCGACCTCGGCGCGAATGATCTCCGAGCACGCCGTAGCATGCACCACAAACCCTCCCCTGTTAGCACAGGCTGCCCTAATTTTAGTGGTTACCCTATCTTCGAACCACGCACCTGCGCTACCAGCCCCCCTGTTAAGGAGCCCACATGCCACCGAAGGCGGCAGATGGCCGCCGACCCAGTCCCGACGGCGGACTGGGTGGCTTTGTACCGTTCCCCGCGGATCGGGCCGCGTCGTACCGGGCGGCCGGCTATTGGTCGGGGCGAACCCTGGACACCGTGCTCTCCGATGCCGCGCGGCGCTGGCCTGACCGCCTCGCGGTGGCCGACGCCGGTGATCGTCCCGGCCACGGCGGCCTCAGTTACGCCGAACTCGACCAGCGGGCCGACCGGGCCGCCGCGGCGCTGCACGGCCTGGGCATCACGCCAGGCGACCGGGTACTGCTCCAGCTGCCAAACGGCTGCCAGTTCGCGGTTGCCCTGTTCGCGTTATTGCGGGCGGGAGCGATCCCAGTGATGTGCCTGCCCGGTCACCGCGCCGCCGAATTGGGCCACTTCGCCGCCGTCAGCGCGGCCACCGGGCTGGTGGTCGCCGATGTGGCCAGCGGGTTCGACTATCGGCCGATGGCGCGCGAACTTGTTGCCGATCACCCCACCCTGCGCCATGTCATCGTCGATGGCGATCCGGGACCGTTCGTGTCGTGGGCGCAGCTGTGCGCCCAGGCCGGCACCGGTTCGCCGGCACCGCCGGCCGATCCCGGATCGCCAGCGCTGCTGCTGGTCTCCGGCGGCACCACTGGCATGCCCAAACTCATTCCACGCACCCACGACGACTACGTGTTCAACGCGACGGCCAGCGCCGCACTCTGTCGGCTTAGCGCCGACGACGTCTATCTGGTGGTGCTGGCCGCCGGCCACAATTTCCCGCTGGCCTGCCCGGGCCTGCTCGGCGCGATGACCGTCGGGGCCACCGCCGTGTTCGCCCCCGATCCCAGCCCGGAGGCCGCCTTCGCCGCCATCGAGCGCCACGGTGTCACCGTCACCGCGTTGGTTCCGGCACTGGCCAAACTGTGGGCCCAATCCTGTGAGTGGGAGCCGGTGACACCGAAGTCACTGCGGTTGTTGCAGGTTGGCGGGTCCAAGCTAGAACCCGAGGACGCTCGCCGGGTACGCACCGCGCTCACCCCGGGCCTGCAGCAGGTGTTCGGCATGGCGGAGGGGCTGCTGAACTTCACCCGCATCGGCGACCCACCCGAAGTGGTGGAGCACACCCAGGGGCGGCCACTATGCCCGGCCGACGAACTGCGCATCGTCAACGCCGATGGTGAGCCGGTGGGGCCCGGGGAGGAAGGCGAACTCTTGGTGCGCGGGCCCTACACGCTGAACGGCTATTTTGCTGCCGAACGCGACAACGAGCGCTGCTTCGATCCGGACGGCTTCTACCGCAGCGGCGACCTGGTCCGCCGCCGCGACGACGGCAATCTGGTGGTCACCGGGCGCGTCAAGGATGTCATCTGCCGTGCGGGAGAAACCATCGCCGCCAGCGACCTCGAAGAACAGCTGCTGAGCCATCCGGCGATCTTCTCGGCCGCGGCGGTGGGACTACCTGACCAGTATCTGGGGGAAAAAATCTGCGCTGCAGTCGTTTTCGCTGGAGCTCCGATTACGCTTGCGGAGTTGAACGGCTACCTTGACCGGCGTGGTGTGGCCGCGCATACGCGACCCGACCAGCTGGTCGCGATGCCGGCGCTGCCCACAACGCCGATCGGGAAGATCGACAAACGAGCGATCGTCCGCCAGCTCGGCATCGCGACGGGTCCCGTGACGACCCAGCGCTGCCATTGACTGACGTCAACAAGTTGAATTGACTGCGTTGCATGACCGACGGTGTTCCGGCCCGCGGGTCACTTCGATCACGCGGCGCGGTAGCGGTGAGCTCGATGGTGTTGCGGCCCATCACCGGGGCGATTCCGCCAGACGGGCCGTGGGGGATATGGGCCTCGCGCCGGATCATCGCCGGACTCATGGGCACGTTCGGGCCCTCGCTCGCGGGCACCCGAGTGGAACAAGTCAACTCCGTTCTGCCGGACGGACGCCGGGTCGTCGGCGAATGGGTGTATGGACCGCACAACAACGCGATCAATGCCGGACCCGGTGGCGGCGCCATCTATTACGTACACGGCAGCGGTTACACGATGTGTTCGCCCCGAACCCACCGGCGGCTGACATCCTGGCTGTCGTCATTGACCGGGCTACCGGTATTCAGTGTCGATTACCGACTGGCGCCGCGCTACCGTTTCCCGACCGCGGCCACCGACGTGCGGGCAGCCTGGGATTGGTTAGCGCACGTATGCGGCTTAGCCGCGGAGCACATGGTGATCGCCGCGGATTCCGCGGGTGGCCATCTGACCGTCGACATGCTGCTGCAACCCGAGGTCGCCGCCCGACCTCCGGCGGCGGTGGTGTTGTTTTCGCCGCTGATCGACCTCACCTTCCGGCTGGGCGCCAGTCGTGAGCTGCAGCGCCCCGATCCTGTCGTGCGCGCTGACCGTGCGGCCCGGTCGGTTGCGCTGTACTACACCGGAGTCGATCCCGCCCACCACCGGCTGGCGCTCGATGTTGCCGGCGGGCCACCGCTGCCACCGACGCTGATCCAGGTGGGTGGAGCCGAGATACTCGAGGCCGATGCGAGACAACTCGATGCCGACATCCGCGCTGCCGGCGGCATATGCGAGTTGCAAGTGTGGCCTGATCAGATGCATGTGTTCCAGGCCCTGCCGCGGATGACGCCCGAAGCGGCCAAAGCCATGACCTATGTTGCCCAGTTCATCCGCAGTACAACAGCACGTGGAGACCTCTGAACGTTACTGGCGTGCAACCAGATAAGGCGTCAATGTGGATAGCTTTTCGCAAGTCTCCTCGAATTCGCGCTCTGGCTCCGATTCTTCGATGATGCCGGCGCCGGCCCGCAGCCAAGTCCGCCCGCCGACCTGGTATGCCGCCCGCAGCGTCAGCGCGGCGTCTAGCCCGCCATCCGCCGAAAGCATCACCACCGCACCGGAATACAGCCCACGTGGGCACTCATCGAGGCGAAAGATGGCCTCAACGCCAGCTGCTTTCGGGATTCCGGATGCAGTGACAGCAGGAAAAAGGGCTTCCAGGGCGGCCATCCGGTCGCTCGATGGATCCAACCGTGCTCTGATGGTGGAGCCGAGGTGCTGCACACTGCCGCGCTCGCGCACCGTCATGAAATCGATGACCGCAGCACTCCCTGGTTCGGCGATGTCGGTAATCTCCTCAAGCGAAGAGCGCACTGAAATGGCGTGCTCGACAATTTCTTTGGAGTTTGATTCCAGGTCATCACGAGCCAGTCGGTCAATGGCGGGACCACGGCCCAAGGCGCGGGTACCGGCCAACGGCTCGGTGATCACCACTCCGTCGGCGCGCACCGCCGTGACGAGTTCGGGGCTGTAACCCAGAGCACGGATTCCGCCCAACTGCAACAAAAACGACCTCACCGGGGTGTTGTGCCGACGCCCCAGCCGGTAGGTCAACGGAAAGTCGATCGCGAAAGGCACTTCGACACAACGGGACAGAATCACCTTGTGGTAGCGGCCGGCAGCGATTTCATCGACGGCTACCGCCACCCGACGGCGGAAGCCGGATGGATCGTCGGAGACGTCGACGGAGCGGGACTGCGGCACCTCTCGCACCCCGGTGGCGAGTAATCGGTCGATGGCCTCGCGGTGGCGAATCCCAGCATCGAACAGGCGAATCTCCTTTTCGCTCACCATGATCCGGGTTCGGGGCGAAAACACCCGGGCCAGTGGGGTGTGCGGCGCCAGCCGCTGCTGCAACCCATAGCGGTGCACGCCGAATTCGAAGGCGACCCAGCCAAAAGCTTGATCGGTTTCCAGCAACAGCCGATCGACGGCTTCGCCCAGGGCCGCTCCCGGGCGACCCGACCATTGCTGTCGCCGCGTAACGCCATCACGGATGACGCGCAGTTCGTCGCTGTCTAGCTCCACCATCGCCTGCACACCGGCGGCCAGGACCCATTGGCCGTCGCACTCGTAGAGCAGGTAATCCTCGTCGACGGACTCGGTAACCACCGCCGCCAGCTCCGCTGCCAGGTCGGCGGGGTTGACACCGGCGGGCATCGGGATGGACGACGACGCGGTGCTGACGGCGCCTGTCGCGACGCTGAGCTCGGACACAGCTAGTAAATGTAGCCTAACCTACTTAATGGGTCGCAGCCCCCCGGGGTCGTCGCATGTCCAACGTGCTCGACTGGAAGAAAATGCTCGTCGGGAGCAAATGGCACCAGCCGGGGCGGCGACAGGACCCACCCACGGCCGGACGGTCCGCGGACTGCGTTTCGCAGCGTAATCATTTCCGCAGGCAGAGGCGGTCGCGGCCGGTGCTCGCCGGTTACCATGCCCGCCAACTCACGCACACGAAATCGTGAAACCTTTGCCAACCGTTTACTGGCTAGCTACAAAGCAAGGTTTTGCCTTCGCCGGAATTCTCCTAACATCACTCACTAACCACGTAGACCATCCGGTCGACGACGTAGTCGCGGTACGCGTGGCTCGCCAAGCTCGGTATGTCCGCTGGGTCTGCCCAGGCATCGCCCGATCGTTAGCCAGTCAACAGAGAGGACCCGACGATGTTCGTAATCCGGCTCGCCGACGGCGAAGAAGTCCACGGCGAGTGCGACGAGCTGACGATTAACCCAGCAACCGGCGTCCTCACGGTCTGCCGGGTCGACGGGTTCGAGGAAACCACCACGCACTACTCGCCGTCGGCGTGGCGGTCGGTGACACACCGCAAGCGGGGGGTCGGCGTTAGACCATCCCTGGTCTCAACTGCTCAATAAGCCCGAGCCACACTTTCTAGATTCGACTTGATATTCCTGGTCGCTCCCCTGACGCTGGGTGCTTCCTGGATCGCCGCACCAGGTATGGGAGGCGCCAATGCTGCATGAGTTCTGGGTGAACTTCACTCACAACCTGTTCAAGCCGCTGCTGCTGTTCTTCTATTTCGGGTTCTTGATCCCGATCTTCAAGGTGCGATTCGAGTTCCCCTATGTGCTCTACCAGGGCCTAACCCTGTATCTGCTGCTGGCCATCGGTTGGCACGGCGGCGAAGAACTCGCCAAGATCAAGCCGTCCAACGTCGGCGCCATCGTTGGGTTCATGGTGGTTGGCTTCGCCTTGAACTTCGTGATCGGCACCTTGGCATACTTCCTGCTGAGCAAGCTGACCGCCATGCGCCGGGTCGACAGGGCGACGGTCGCCGGCTATTACGGGTCGGACTCGGCAGGGACATTTGCCACCTGTGTAGCAGTCCTGACCAGCGTCGGCATGGCCTTCGACGCCTACATGCCGGTCATGTTGGCCGTCATGGAGATCCCCGGCTGCCTGGTGGCGCTGTATCTGGTGGCGCGGCTGCGGCACCGAGGGATGAACGAGGCGGGGTACATGGCCGACGAGCCCGGCTACACCACAGCGGCGATGATCGGAGCGGGGCCCGGCACGCCCGCCCGGCCCGCTCACAGCGACAGCCTCACGGCCCAAGCCGAGCGCGGCATCGAAGAAGAGTTGGAGCTCTCGCTGGAAAAGCGCGAGCATCCAAATTGGGATGAAGACGGCGTCAAAGACAGCGGCACGAATGCGTCGATCTTCTCACGCGAGTTGCTGCAGGAAGTTTTCCTCAACCCGGGGCTCGTTCTCCTCTTCGGCGGCATCGTCATCGGCCTGATCAGTGGACTGCAGGGACAGAAGGTCCTACACGACGACGACAACTTCTTTGTGGCGGCATTCCAGGGCGTACTTTGCCTGTTCCTGTTGGAGATGGGCATGACGGCGTCGCGTAAGTTGAAGGATCTGGCGTCGGCGGGCAGTGGGTTCGTTTTCTTCGGCCTGCTGGCACCGAATCTGTTTGCGACGCTTGGGATCATCGTGGCCCACGGCTACGCATACGTCACTAACAACGACTTCGCGCCGGGCACATATGTGCTGTTCGCGGTGCTCTGCGGCGCGGCGTCCTATATCGCCGTCCCGGCCGTGCAACGGCTTGCGATCCCCGAGGCCAGTCCGACCTTGCCGCTGGCCGCGTCGCTGGGTTTGACGTTCTCCTACAACGTCACGATCGGGATCCCGCTGTACATCGAGATCGCCCGCATCGTCGGGCAATGGTTCCCTGCCACCGGGGCTTCGATCGGTTAGCCCAGCAGAGTGCGCACCACCGCGTCGGCCAGCAATCGCCCCCGGCCGGTGAGGACCAGTCGGTCGCCGTGGTAGTCCAGCAATCCGTCGGCCAACACCGCCTCGGCACGTTCCCGTTCGGCAGCCCCTAGCCGGGCGAGCGGTAGCCCCTGGCGCAGCCGGACCTTCAGCAACACGTCTTCGGTGTGCAAAGCGTCGGCGCCCAGCTGCTCGAAGCCCGCTACCGGCAACGTCGCCCCGGCCAGTATCTCGGCGTAAGTGTTGGGGTGCTTGACATTCCACCAGCGTGTCACGCCAATGTAGCCGTGCGCGCCCGGACCTGCGCCCCACCACTGGCCACCGTCCCAATAACCCAGGTTGTGCCGGCACTCGCCGCCCGGTCGACACCAATTGGACACCTCGTACCAGGCAAACCCGGCCGCCGACAGCCGAGCATCGACCAACTCGTAGCGATGCGCCAGCACGTCGTCATCGGGCGCGGCCAGCTCACCACGCCGAACCCGGCGAGCCAGTGCCGTGCCGTGCTCGACGACCAAGGCATACGCGGACACATGATCCACACCGGCCTGCACCGCGGCGTCCACTGAGCGCACCAGGTCGTCGTCGGACTCCCCCGGGGTTCCATAGATCAGGTCGAGGTTGACGTGTGTGAAGCCCTCCGCTATCGCCTCGGTGGCCGCGGCCGCCGCCCGGCCCGGCGAGTGCACCCGGTCCAAGGTTGCCAGCACCCTCGGGGCCACCGACTGCATGCCGAGCGACACCCGCGTGTAACCGGCCGCGCGGATCGTGGCGAAGAACTCCGGCCACGTCGACTCGGGGTTGGCCTCGGTGCTGACTTCGGCGTCGGGCGCCAGCACAAAGTGGTCCCGCACCATGTCCAGCAACGTGGCCAGGCGCTCCCCCCCGAGCAGCGATGGCGTCCCGCCACCCACATACACGGTATGCACCGTCGGTGCGTCCAGCTTGGCGGCCGCCAGTTCGAGCTCCGCCCGCAGCGCCAGCAGCCAACGGTCCGGGCTGACGCCACCCAGCTGGGCCGGGGTGTAGGTATTGAAGTCGCAGTACCCGCAACGGGTCAGGCAGAACGGGACGTGCAGGTAGACCCCGAACGGTTGTCCGGGCATGGGCGCCAGGCCGGGCAGCTCAACTGGTGCCTGCCGAAATACCATGCCAAATCATCGCATAGCGCGTACCAGCTAGGGTGGCCAGCAATGTAACGCAGGCACACCTCAATCGTCCCTGCTCCCCGAACAACCTCCAGTCTCGGCCGCGAGGAACGTCAGGATGTGGGTGAGCGAGCCCAGCGGTGCGTCTCCCTGACTACAAGAACTACATTTCGGCCACGCACCCGGGCCTTGGGTTTTCATAATGTTGTCTGCGACCTCGATCTGTTGCTGGGGACTCGCGGCCGCCGGCGACCCGACACCACCGTTGGAATCCCACGTCGCCTGGCTGATCTGCAGACCACCGTATAACCCGTTACCGGTGTTGGCCGCCCAATTGCCGCCGGATTCGCATTGCGCGATGGCGTCCCAATCGATGTCGTCGGCTTTCGAGCTGATGGTGGACAGACCCAACAACGCGACAAACATGGTCGCGACAACGGCGGTTTCGATGAACACCGTGCATACGATCCTGGCGCACCTGTCACGTGGTCGGCCAGCACCCGCAGTAGTAAGCAAACCCGGTGTCATAGCAGCTCCACCTTGCTGGCCAGCCAGCGGCCGTTCACCTTGTCCATGATCACCTTGATCCGACTGCGGTCGATCTGCGGCGTTGGGCTGTTCCGGTTGCTGACCGACTGGTCGATGAACATCAGGACCACTACCTTGTTCGTGGTGGCTGATTTGACCGACGCCGCCACGACGGTCCCGTGGGTGGCCACCCGATTGTCGGCCAGCAGTTGGCGAAGGTGCGCACTGGATTTGCCGTACTTATCTTTGAACTCGCCGGTCGAACCCTCGAGAATGTCCCTCATGTTGTGGTCGATCCGCTCACAGTCCATGGTGGCCAGCTTGACGACATAGCTGCGTGCGGCCTGCAGTGCCTGGCCGGCGGCGACGTCTGTCTGATGCTTCTCAAAGAGCACCCATCCGCACCATCCAGACCCGGCCAACGACACAACCACCGCGACGGCGCCAACCCAGCCAATCACCGATCTGGTTAACCGACCGCGGCCGGGAGTTTCGGCCGGTTCGCCGGTGCCGCCTGGCTCACTTGCACCGTGGCCCCGGCCGAAGATGGCCATTCTGCGCACGATTGACCTCGATCACTATCCGCTAAGACAACTATCTCAGTAGTCATATTTGGTCACATCTGTCACTCCTGTCAACGTCAGGTGCGCGTCTCCCAGCGGATTCCCGGGTCGGCCTATCCATCCATCCAGGCTTGTTGCGTAGTTTTGATCATCGTGAAAAGAAATTTGACCAGGTCGCGCAGCTGCACGCCATCCATGGCAGAATGTCACCGTGACCGCCGCCAAGAACCCGCGCCCCGATCTGCGAATCGCGCTGGTGGCTCGGCGGCACATCGACCTCAAGCGGGTCTGCAGCTGTGGCTGTCGGCCTTGACGCCGTAAACCCAGCCCACCTGTATCTGCAGCCGGCGACCGGATCTGCCCCTCCCGGAACAAGCGGCGTTTAGCGCGTCCTAGGTCGGCGATGTCCGCGAAGGAGAACCCCCAAATGACCACTGCACGTCCCGCCAAGGCTCGAAATGAGGGCCAGTGGGCGCTGGGACATCGCGAGCCACTCAACGCCAACGAAGAGCTGAAGAAGGCCGGCAACCCGCTCGACGTGCGGGAGCGCATCGAAAACATCTACGCCAAACAGGGTTTCGACAGCATCGACAAGACCGACCTGCGAGGGCGCTTTCGCTGGTGGGGCCTGTACACCCAGCGTGAGCAGGGCTACGACGGCACCTGGACCGGTGACGACAACATCGACAAGCTCGAGGCCAAATACTTCATGATGCGGGTGCGTTGCGACGGCGGCGCGCTCTCGGCTGCCGCGCTGCGCACGCTGGGCCAGATCTCGACGGAGTTCGCGCGCGATACCGCCGATATCTCCGACCGGCAGAACGTGCAATACCACTGGATCGAAGTGGAAAACGTCCCTGAAATCTGGCGACGGTTAGACGATGTCGGACTGCAGACCACCGAGGCGTGCGGTGACTGCCCGCGGGTAGTGCTGGGCTCGCCGTTGGCCGGCGAGTCGCTCGACGAAGTGCTCGACCCGACCTGGGCGATCGAGGAGATCGTGCGTCGCTACATCGGCAAGCCCGACTTCGCCGACTTGCCGCGCAAGTACAAGACCGCCATCTCTGGCCTGCAGGACGTCGCGCACGAGATCAACGACGTCGCCTTCATCGGCGTCAACCATCCCGAGCACGGACCAGGCCTGGATCTGTGGGTGGGCGGTGGACTGTCGACCAACCCGATGCTGGCCCAGCGGGTCGGCGCCTGGGTTCCACTGGGCGAAGTGCCCGAGGTGTGGGCGGCGGTCACCTCGGTGTTTCGCGACTACGGCTACCGGCGACTGCGCGCCAAGGCCCGGCTGAAATTTCTGATCAAAGACTGGGGCATAGCGAAGTTCCGCGAAGTGCTCGAAACCGAGTACCTCAAGCGTCCGCTGATCGACGGTCCGGCCCCCGAACCGGTCAAGCATCCGATCGACCACGTCGGGGTGCAACGACTCAAGAACGGGCTCAACGCCGTCGGAGTCGCCCCCATCGCCGGGCGGGTATCGGGCACCATCCTCACGGCGGTCGCCGACCTGATGGCGCGGGCCGGTTCCGACCGGATCCGGTTCACCCCCTACCAGAAGCTGGTCATCCTCGACATTCCGGACGCCTTGCTCGACGACTTGATCGCCGGTCTGGACGCGCTGGGGCTGCAGTCGCGCCCGTCGCATTGGCGCCGGAACTTGATGGCGTGCAGCGGGATTGAGTTCTGCAAGTTGTCATTCGCCGAAACCCGGGTTCGAGCACAGCATTTGGTGCCCGAGCTGGAACGCCGGCTTGAGGACATCAACTCGCAGCTCGACGTACCGATCACCGTCAACATCAACGGCTGCCCGAACTCATGTGCGCGAATTCAAATCGCCGACATCGGATTCAAGGGACAGATGATCGACGACGGACACGGCGGCTCCGTCGAAGGCTTCCAGGTGCATCTGGGCGGACACCTCGGCCTGGATGCCGGATTCGGCCGCAAACTGCGCCAGCACAAGGTCACCAGTGACGAACTCGGCGACTACATCGACCGGGTGGTGCGCAACTTCGTCAAACACCGCAGCGAAGGTGAACGCTTCGCGCAGTGGGTCATCCGGGCCGAGGAGGACGACCTGCGATGAGCGGCGAGACAACCAGGCTGACCGAACCGCAACTACGTGAGCTGGCCGCGCGCGGAGCTGCCGAACTCGACGGCGCCACCGCCACCGACATGTTGCGCTGGACCGACGAAACCTTCGGCGACATCGGCGGCGCCGGCGGCGGCGTGAGCGGACATCGCGGGTGGACAACGTGCAACTACGTAGTTGCTTCCAACATGGCTGATGCGGTGCTGGTGGATCTGGCCGCCAAGGTGCGACCGGGCGTACCGGTCATCTTTCTTGATACCGGCTACCACTTCGTCGAAACAATCGGCACCAGAGATGCGATCGAGTCCGTCTATGACGTCCGGGTGCTCAATGTCACTCCGGAGCACACAGTGGCCGAGCAGGACGAACTGCTGGGCAAGGACTTGTTCGCCCGCAACCCCCATGAATGCTGCCGGTTGCGCAAGGTCGTTCCCCTGGGCAAGACGCTGCGTGGCTACTCCGCGTGGGTGACCGGGCTACGGCGGGTCGATGCACCGACCCGGGCCAATGCCCCGCTGGTCAGCTTCGATGAGACGTTCAAACTAGTGAAGGTCAACCCGCTGGCGGCGTGGACCGACCAAGATGTGCAGGAATACATTGCCGACAACGACGTGCTGGTTAATCCGCTTGTGCGGGAAGGCTATCCGTCGATCGGTTGCGCTCCGTGCACAGCCAAACCCGCCGAAGGCGCCGACCCGCGCAGCGGACGCTGGCAGGGGCTGGCCAAGACCGAATGCGGGTTGCACGCCTCGTGACCGCGCCGGCGACGATGCAGAGCGCAGCGATGCTGAGGAGCGGCGCCATCGAAGCACCGCCGGCGACGATGCAGAGCGCAGCGATGCGGTGGGGGCACCTCCCGCTTGCGGAGGAGAGCGGCACCATCGCGCCTCAGCTCGTCCTCACCGCACACGGCAGCAAAGATCCGCGATCGGCCGCCAACGCACGGGCTATCGCGGGCCGGCTGGCGCGCATGCGGCCCGGGCTCGACGTGCGGGTCGCGTTCTGTGAGCTCAACTCGCCCAACCTGGTCGACGTGCTCAACCGCTGTCGAGGAGCAGCTGTGGTCACCCCGCTGCTGCTGGCCGATGCCTACCATGCTCGCGTCGACATCCCTGCCCAGATCGCCAGCTGCCGCGTTGGTCACCGGGTACGCCAGGCCAGTGTGCTGGGTGAGGACATTCGGCTGGTGTCAGCGCTGCATGAGCGCCTCACCGAGCTGGGGGTTTCGCCGTTCGACCACACACTGGGGGTGGTCGTGCTCGCGATCGGCTCATCGCATCCCGCGGCCAATGCGCGCACCTCGACGGTGGCGTCAAGGCTGGCGGAGGGGACCCAGTGGGCCGCGGTGACGACCGCTTTCATCACCCGACCGGAGGCTTCGCTGGCCGATGCCACCGATCGGTTGCGACGCCACGGTGCCCGTCGGATGGTCATCGCGCCATGGCTGCTCGCCCCTGGGATACTGTCTGACCGGGTACGCGGATACGCACGGGAAGCCGGCATCGCGATGGCACAACCGCTGGGTGCACACCCGATGGTGGCCGCGACCATGTGGGATCGCTACCGACAAGCCGTGGCCGGTCGGATCGCGGCCTAGGTCTTCTCGAAGGTCTGCTGGAACGGATGTCCTCTGGTGAGTGTTTGGTTGCGAGCGGGCGCCTTGGTGGCTGCAGTGATGCTGTCGCTGAGCGGATGTGGCGGCTTCCACGCGGGTGCGCCAAGCACGGCCGGTCCGTGCGAGATCGTCCCCAATGGCACGCCGGCGCCCAAGACACCCCCGGCTACCGTGCCTTCGTCGCGCAACCTCGCGACCAACCCCGAGATCGCCACCGGCTACCGCCGGGACATGACCGTGGTGCGGACCGCCCACTATGCGGCAGCCACCGCCAATCCGCTGGCCACTCAGGTGGCCTGCCGAGTATTGCGCGACGGTGGTACCGCCGCCGATGCCGTCGTGGCCGCCCAGGCGGTGCTGGGGTTGGTCGAACCGCAATCCTCCGGGATCGGCGGCGGCGGATATCTGGTGTACTTCGACGCCCGCACGGGCTCAGTGCAGGCCTACGACGGCCGTGAGGTGGCCCCAGCGGCCGCCACCGAGAACTACCTTCGCTGGGTCAGCGACGTCGACCGCAGCGCGCCCAGGCCCAACGCCCGAGCCTCGGGACGGTCGATCGGAGTACCGGGCATCCTGCGAATGCTGGAGATGGTGCACAACGAGCACGGGCGCACACCCTGGCGCGACCTCTTCGGCCCCGCGGTAACGCTGGCCGATGGCGGTTTTGACATCAGCGCCAGGATGGGCGCGGCCATCTCCGACGCTGCGCCGCAACTGCGAGACGACCCGGAGGCTCGCAAGTATTTCCTCAATCCCGACGGCAGCCCGAAACCCGCGGGAACCCGGCTGACGAACCCCGCGTACTCAAAAACCCTGTCCGCCATCGCCTCCGCCGGCGCCAACGCCTTCTATTCCGGCGACATTGCCCACGACATCGTGGCGGCGGCGAGCGACACATCGAATGGCCGCACGCCGGGCCTGTTGACCATTGAGGACCTGGCGGGTTACCTCGCCAAGAGACGCCAACCGTTGTGCACGACCTATCGCGGCCGGGAGATCTGCGGCATGCCATCGTCGGGTGGCGTCGCCGTGGCCGCAACCTTGGGCATCCTCGAGCACTTCCCGATGAGCGACTACGCGCCCAGCAAGGTCGACCTCAACGGCGGTCGCCCGACCGTGATGGGGGTTCACCTGATAGCGGAGGCCGAACGGCTGGCCTATGCCGACCGCGACCAATATATCGCTGACGTCGATTTTGTCCGGCTGCCCGGCGGCTCGCTCACCACGCTGGTTGACCCGGGCTACTTGGCAGCACGCGCCGCGCTAATCTCGCCGCAACACAGCATGGGCAGCGCCAGACCGGGGGACTTCGGCGCACCGACGGCCGTCGCCCCGCCAGTGCCTGAGCATGGCACCAGCCACCTCAGCGTCGTCGATTCGTACGGCAATGCGGCCACGTTGACGACGACGGTGGAATCTTCGTTCGGCTCCTACCACCTGGTGGACGGATTCATCCTCAACAACCAGCTGAGCGATTTCAGCGCCGAGCCACACGCTACTGACGGATCACCGGTGGCTAACCGGGTCGAGCCTGGGAAGCGACCGCGCAGTTCGATGGCACCGACGTTGGTGTTCGATCACTCGTCGGCGGGGCGCGGTGCGCTGTACGCGGTGCTCGGTTCTCCGGGCGGCTCCATGATCATCCAGTTCGTCGTGAAAACACTTGTGGCGATGCTGGATTGGGGTCTGAATCCGCAGCAGGCGGTTTCCCTGGTCGATTTCGGCGCCGCGAACTCGCCGCACACTAACCTCGGCGGTGAGAATCCCGAGATCAACACTTCCGACGATGGTGATCATGACCCGCTGGTGCAAGGCCTGCGCGCGCTGGGGCATCGAGTTAATCTTGCCGAGCAATCCAGTGGGCTCTCGGCGATCACCCGCAGCGAGGCGGGTTGGGCCGGCGGCGCCGACCCACGCCGCGAAGGCGCGGTCATGGGCGACGATGCCTGAGCCGTTCGCCGGCGGGCGGCCAAACGAACGCGGACCACTTCGAGCCGATAATTTTGCCGGCCCTCTCGGGCTTTGTCTGCGGTTTTACCGGCTCGGTGCATTCGCGCGCTAGCCGATAGGGTCTATCGCCATGTCCGGTGCCACGGTGGGTGCGCGCGAAATCACCATCCGCGGAGTCGTCCTGGGCGCATTGATTACCTTGGTGTTCACCGCGGCCAACGTGTACCTGGGGCTAAGGGTTGGATTGACATTCGCCACTTCCATACCGGCCGCGGTGATCTCGATGGGCGTGCTGCGGTTGTTCGCCAACCACTCAGTGGTGGAGAACAATATTGTTCAGACGATCGCGTCGGCGGCCGGCACGCTGTCGTCGATCATCTTCGTGTTACCGGCACTGCTCATGATCGGCTGGTGGAGCGGGTTTCCGTACTGGACAACGGCGGCGGTGTGTGCACTGGGCGGGATCCTTGGCGTCATGTACTCAATTCCGTTGCGCCGCGCACTCGTCACCGGATCAGACCTGCCGTACCCAGAAGGCGTTGCCGGAGCCGAGGTTCTCAAGATCGGTGACTCCGCACGGGAGATGGAGCACAACCGTAGGGGAATTGGGGTAATCGCCCTGGGCGCGGCAGCGGCGGCGGGATATGCACTGCTGGCATCCCTGCGGGTGATCAACAACTCACTGTCGGCCACCTTCCGAGTAGGTTCCGGTGCGACGATGATCGGTGCCAGCTTGTCGCTGGCGTTGATCGGCGTCGGTCATCTTGTTGGCGTCACCGTCGGTGTCGCAATGATCGTCGGATTGGCTATCGCCTTTGGGGTAATGCTGCCAATACGGACAGCCGGCCAACTGCCGCCGGACGGGGACTACGCCGTCGCCGTCGCCAGAATTTTCTCGACGGACGTGCGGTTCATCGGGGCGGGCGCCATTGCGGTGGCGGCCGCCTGGACGTTCTTGAAGATCCTGGGGCCGATTCTGCGTGGCATCGCCGACGCCGCGGTCTCAGCTCGAACCCGACGCCGAGGGCAAGCGGTTGGCCAGACCGAGCGCGACATCCCGATCCACATCGTGGCCATGGTGGTTCTTCTCTCGCTGATCCCAATCGGATGGCTGCTCGCGGACTTTACCGACGGGACACCGCTCGATGACCGCAGGCCCGGCGCCATCGCCGCCGGGGTACTGCTCGTCTTGGTCATCGGGTTGATGGTCGCTGCGGTCTGCGGTTACATGGCCGGGTTGATCGGCTCGTCGAACAGCCCGATCTCGGGCGTGGGCATTCTGGTGGTGGTGCTGGCCGGTCTGCTGATCAAGACTGCGTATGGTCCGGCCACCGGCTCGCAGATTCCGGCCCTGGTGGCCTACACCGTGTTTACCGCTGCATTGGTCTTCGGCGTGGCGACTATTTCCAACGACAATCTGCAGGACCTCAAAACCGGCCAACTCGTCGGCGCTACCCCATGGAAGCAGCAGGTTGCACTGATCATCGGCGTGCTCGTCGGGTCGGTGGTGATGGCGCCGATCCTGCAGCTGATGCAGGCTGGATTCGGGTTCCAGGGGGCGCCGGGCGCAACGGCCAACGCATTGGCCGCCCCGCAAGCCGCGCTCATGTCCGCGCTGGCCAAGGGAGTATTTGGTGGCTCGCTGAACTGGTCGCTGGTCGGTGTAGGGGCCTTGACCGGCGTGATAGCGGTCGCGCTCGACGAGACACTGGCCAAGACGACAACCAACCTTCGGCTGCCGCCACTAGCGGTGGGTATGGGTATGTACCTGTCGGCCGCACTGACGCTGATGATCCCGATCGGCGCATTCCTCGGGCGGATCTATGACTCCTGGGCGCGGTGGTCTGGGGATGACGACGAGCGCAAGAAACGGTTGGGCGTCATGCTCGCGACGGGCCTGATTGTGGGCGAAAGCCTATACGGGGTGCTCTTTGCCGTCATCGTCGCGACAACTGGCAAAGAGGAGCCGCTGGCCATGGTCGGCGACGGATTCAGGTTTGCCTCCCAGCCGCTGGGAGCCATCGTCTTTGCCGGCCTCCTCGCTTGGCTCTACCAGCGCACCCGGGTCACAGCGTCGTACCGGCTGGCAGCGCCGGCCGGCAGCTCCAAGCCACTGCCCGATTTGCCTGGGTAACCGCATTGCGCCCGAGGGGTCCGGCTTTTCACAGCAACTTCACGGTTGACATCCACCTTGGCTCGCAGCTCTGCGAGGCAGCCTGAGGTGACAAAGCCGGCGGCCCGACACATGCAGCCGAGTTGGCTGGCTCGGAAGGGGGACAGAGTTGACCATGACAGCGAGTGTGGCCAAGGTGACAGCTGCACGCCCGGAGCCAAGCGCGGCGTGGGCTGAAGCCCGGCGGCGGGTACGCCAACGCCGCGAGGACATGCTGCGCCATCCTGCATTTCTGTCCAAGCAGCTCCCTGCCGAACCAGCAGACGACGACGGCGTCGCGGCCGTCTACGACATCGCGATTGCGCGTCGGCGCCGACCTGCTTGAGCGGGTCCCGGCGGGTCAACGTCGGCGGCTGCCGGGTAAACCGGCAATCGACGACCGGGCCTTGGCGGGCGCGTCGCGTTCTGCCAGCTGAACTCGCCGAGCCTGGTCGATGTGCCTGGGCTGGTGCCCGCGATGCCCTTGGACGCGCTCCGGCCGGCGAGACAGCCGACGAGTGGCTTGGGCGAATGCGCCACGATGCGTCGGCCAGAGGCGGGTAACGAGAAGGTGGCGGTGATCTGGGAAAGCCTGGATGTCGTTCCCCCCGAGTCGCTATAGTCAACTGCGCCGATGGGTCAATGCTGGCCAGGCGATGCTCTGGTCGACATGGCTTAGCAATCCTGACATTTTGGAGGTGCCGGATGTCGTTCCTGATTGCTTCGCCGGAGGCGCTAGCGGCGACAGCCACATATTTGACAGGTATCGGTTCGGCAATCAGCGCGGCGAACGCGGTCGCGGCCGCCCCGACAACAGAGATCCTGGCGGCGGGGACCGACGAGGTGTCCACCGCCATCTCAGCGCTGTTCGGCGCTCATGCCCAGGCATATCAGGCGCTCAGCGCCCACGTGGCGGCATTTCACGACCAGTTCGTGCATACCTTGACCGCCGGTGCCGGCTCATACATGGCCGCCGAGGCCGCCGCCGCCTCGCCTCTGCAGGCTTTGCAGCTGGAGCTGCTCAACGCCATCAATGCACCCACCCTGGCGCTGTTGGGACGCCCGTTGATCGGCGACGGCACCGATGCGGCGCCGGGGAGCGGGGGGGCCGGCGGGGCCGGCGGCATCTTGATCGGCAACGGCGGGGCCGGCGGCGCCGGCGGCATAGCCGGGACCGGCCGCGCCGGGGTCGGCGGGGCGGGCCGATCGGGAGAGCACCCGTCTGTAATCCAGTCACCGACGTATTGCCTTTGAAGTCTTCTGTTT
>OBKH01000028.1_pt1 | contig 58222 bp, 43 predicted proteins | sample 1496241 | NCBI WGS metagenome assembly OBKH01 (sample SAMN03273953, study PRJEB22546) | soil metagenome | isolation source: rice field elevated CO2 plus elevated temperature | place: India: CRRI Experimental farm Cuttack,Odisha-753006 | collected 2013-12-17 | reverse complement strand
ACAGATAGCATGGATGACTATCAGCGCGGCGGGTAAAGACGATGTGCATAAATTGGGCGTGTTTGTTTATAAATCGGAAGAGGCAAAATTAAAAATGAGGGTAGATAATTTTAAGGTGGGGAAACGCCGCTATGCCACCGCCGCCGCGCTGGGGCAGGCCGCCCGCCGGTACGCGGGCCAGGACACCGCAGCGGCGGCCGCCCTGGGGGCGGTACGCCCGTGGGGGACCCACTGATGGCTACGTCGGGGCTGCCGCCGCTGTCGGCGGTGCAGTCGACGAGCTTTGCGCATCTGAGCGAGGCCGCCGCCCACTGGCGGCGGCTGGCCACGCGGTGGGAGCGCGCCTTAGCCGAGGTGCGCGATTCGATGCGCCGACCCGGCGGCACCGACTGGGAGGGCCAGGCCGCGGCCCGCGCCCACTACCGGTCGACCGTCGACGTGGTGACGATCGGTCGCGCGGTGGACCGGCTGCATGACGCCGCCGCCGTCGCCGGCCGGGGGAAGACCAGCTGGAGGCCAACCGGCGGGCGGTGCTGGACGCTGTCAGCGACGCCCGCCGGGACGGGTTTGCCGTCGGTGAGGATTACACGGTCACCGACCGCTCCACGGGTGGCTCACGCCAGCAGCGGGCGGCGCGTCTGGGCCAAGCCCAGGGGCACGCCGACTTTATCCGGCATCGGGTGGGCGCGCTGCTGGCCACCGACCGCGATATCGCGACCCGGGTCAGCGCCGCCACCCAAGGCCTCGATGAGCTGGCGTTCGAAGACGTGCCCGGGGTCGACACCCCGGCCGAGGATGGGGTGCAGGCGGTGGATTTCCGCCAGGCCCCGCCACCGGGAGCCCCCGGGGGCATGTCCTCCGGCGACATCGACGCGATCGACGCGGCCAATCGCGCCCTGCTGCAAGACATGCTGGCGGAGTACAGCCGGCTGCCCGACGGGCAGGTGAAAACCGACCGGCTGGCCGACATCGCGGCCATCCAAGAGGCGCTGAGGGTGCCCGACTCGCATTTGATCTATGTGGCCAGGCCGGACGACCCCGCCGACATGATCCCGGCGGTCACCGCGGTCGGCGATCCGTTCACCGCCGATCACGTGTCGGTGACGGTCCCCGGGGTGTCGGGAACCACCCGTCAGACCATCGCCACCATGACCCAAGAAACCCGTGGGCTACGAGAAGAAGCGAGAGTGATCGCCCACAGCGTGGGTGAAAGTGAGAATGTGGCGACCATAGCGTGGGTGGGGTATCAGCCGCCGCCGGTGCTCGCGTCGTGGAACACCGTTGATGACGATCTCGCGCAGGCCGGCGCTCCGAAGTTGGAGGCGTTTTTGCGGGATCTGCAGGCGGGATCGCACAATCCGGGTCACACGACGGCGTTGTTCGGGCATTCCTACGGGTCGTTGCTGTCGGGGATCGCGTTGAAGGATGGCGCCAGTTCACTGGTCGACAATGCGGTGCTGTATGGCTCGCCGGGGTTTGACGCGACCTCACCGGCCAAGCTGGGCATGAACGACCACAACTTCTTCGTGATGACCACACCCGATGACCCCATCCGGTATCCGGCGCGCCTGGCACCCCTGCACGGGTGGGGATCAGACGGCGCCGACACCATCGGCACTGTAGGCCGCCAAGGCACCCCTGCACGGGTGGGGATCAGACCCCAACGAGATCATCGCCGGATCCCCGGACCGCTACCGCTTCACCCATCTGCAGACCGACGCGGGATCCACTCCGCTGGGTGATCACAAGACCGCCGCCAGCGGGCACTCGCAATACGGCCAAGACCCGCTGCAACGGATGACCGGCTACAACCTGGCGACCATCCTGCTCAACCGGCCCGATCTGGCGGTGCGCGAAAGCCCACAGCAGTGATCGCACCACAACCGATTTCCCGAACGCTCCCGCGGTGGCAGCGCATCGTCGCGCTGACCATGATCGGCATATCAACCGCCCTGATAGGTGGCTGCACCATGGATCACAACCCTGACACATCACGGCGCCTGACCGGCGAGCAGAAGATCCAGCTCATCGACAGCATGCGCAACAAGGGCTCCTACGAGGCCGCCCGGGAGCGCCTAACCGCCACCGCCCGGATCATCGCCGACCGCGTCAGTGCGGCCATCCCGGGCCAAACCTGGAAATTCGACGACGATCCCAACATACAACAGTCTGACCGAAACGGAGCACTGTGCGACAAGCTCACCGCGGATATCGCGCGGCGGCCGATCGCCAACAGCGTAATGTTCGGCGCCACGTTCTCGGCCGAGGACTTCAAGATTGCCGCCAATATCGTGCGGGAGGAAGCCGCCAAGTACGGTGCGACCACCGAGTCGTCGCTATTTAACGAATCGGCCAAGCGCGACTACGACGTGCAGGGCAACGGCTACGAATTCCGACTCCTGCAAATCAAATTCGCCACACTTAACATCACCGGCGATTGTTTTCTGTTGCAGAAGGTGCTCGACCTGCCGGCCGGACAACTCCCCCCGGAACCACCCATCTGGCCAACGACCTCGACGCCACATTGATCGCACCACAACCGATTCCCCGAACGCTCCCACGGTGGCAGCGCATCGTCGCGCTGACCATGATCGGCATATCAACCGCCCTGATAGGTGGCTGCACAATGGGCCAAAACCCCGACAAATCACCGCACCTGACCGGCGAGCAGAAGATCCAGCTCATCGACAGCATGCGCCACAAAGGCTCCTACGAGGCCGCCCGGGAACGCCTCACCGCCACCGCCCAGATCATCGCCGACCGCGTCAGTGCGGCCATCCCGGGCCAAACCTGGAAATTCAACGACGACTCCTACGGCCAAGACTTCTATAGAAATGGATCGTTGTGTAAGGAACTCAGTGCCGATATCGCCCGGCGGCCGATGGCCAAACCGGTTGACTTCGGTAGCACATTCTCGGCGGAAGACTTCAAGATTGCCGCCAATATCGTGCGAGAGGAAGCCGCCAAGTACGGTGTGACCACCGAGTCGTCGCTGTTTAACGAATCGGCCAAACGCGACTACGACGTGCAGGGCAACGGCTACGAATTCAACCTGGGCCAAATCAAATTCGCCACACTTAACATCACCGGCGACTGTTTTCTGTTGCAGAAGGTGCTCGACCTGCCGGCCGGACAACTCCCCCCCGAACCACCCATTTGGCCGACGACCTCGACGCCAACCCCGTGAGCACCACCATCGTTGCTGGCGTGATCCAGGGTCACCTGCCGGTGATCCTGCCCACGCGCAGGCGGGCTCGCGATCTCGGGCACACGACGGCGTTATTTCGGGCGCAAACGCTCCAATGCATATATCTCAGTATCGAATACCTATATGTTTGCTCCATGTCTCGGCGTACAACGATCGACATCGATGACATACTGCTGGCCCGCGCGCAAGCGGCGCTCGGTACCACCGGGCTGAAGGACAGGGTCGATGCCGCTTTGCGAGCCGCGGTGCGCTAGTCGGCGCGCACTCGGCTCGCCGCGCGAATCGCCTCGGGTGCCGGCATCGATCGGTCCGAGGCGCTGCTTGCCCAGACGCGTCCCGCGCGGTGATGGTGTTCTGCGTCGACACCAGCGCGTGGCATCACGCGGCGCGGCCGGAAGTTGCGCGCCGATGGTTGGCGGCCTTGTCCGCGGACCAGATCGGCATCTGCGACCACGTGCGGTTGGAGATCCTGTACTCGGCGAACTCCGCTACCGACTACGACGCGCTCGCCGACGAACTCGACGGCTTGGCCCGTATACCAGTCGGTGCCGAAACCTTTACGCGCGCATGCCAAGTCCAGCGTGAGCTTGCCCACGTCGCCGGTCTGCATCACCGCAGCGTGAAGATCGCCGATCTTGTCATCGCCGCGGCGGCCGAACTTTCAGGCACCATCGTGTGGCATTACGACGAGAACTATGACCGGGTCGCCGCCATCACCGGCCAACCTACGGAGTGGATCGTGCCGCGCGGGACCCTTTAACCGCTGATAGGCGCCATCACTGGATGTATGGTGATGTCATGCGGACTCAGGTGACCCTGGGCAAAGAGGAGCTTGAGCTGCTCGATCGTGCCGCCAAGGCGAGTGGCGCATCGCGGTCCGAACTCATCCGACGCGCAATTCACCGTGCCTACGGGACTGGATCCAAGCAGGAACGGCTCGCCGCGCTCGACCACAGCCGTGGCTCGTGGCGAGGACGGGACTTCACCGGCACCGAGTATGTCGACGCCATTCGGGGCGACCTCAACGAACGACTTGCTCGGCTCGGTCTGGCGTGAAGCTGATCGACACCACCATCGCGGTCGACCACCTTCGCGGCGAACCCGCGGCAGCCGTGCTGCTCGCCGAACTGATAAACAACGGTGAGGAGATCGCGGCCAGCGAGCTGGTCCGATTCGAACTCCTCGCCGGTGTGCGGGAAAGCGAACTCGCGGCGCTCGAGGCCTTCTTCTCGGCAGTGGTGTGGACCCTGGTGACCGAGGACATTGCCCGGATCGGCGGACGACTCGCCCGTCGATACCGGTCCAGCCACCGCGGTATCGACGACGTGGACTACCTGATCGCTGCGACCGCCATTGTGGTCGACGCCGACCTGCTCACCACCAATGTGCGCCACTTCCCGATGTTCCCGGATCTGCAGCCGCCGTACTGAGCACTCCCTGGGGCATCAGCCTTGGTCGGCGATGAGTTGTTCGATGAGCTCGACGATGCGCTGTTGGCCGGCGGCGGCCCCGTCCAGCTTGCCTCGCATCTCGGTGAATCCGTCGTCGACTCGACTAAAACGTTCTTCTACGTGACTGAAACGTTCGGTCATCTCTTCCCGCAGGGCGGTGAAATCTTCTCGCAGGGCGTTGAAGCTACCGATTGTAGCTCGCCGGAAGTCGCGGAACTCGCCAACGAACTCCGTGACATCGCGATCGGCCGCGCCGGCTAGCACGCGAGCGGCGGCGGCATCCTGTTCGCTGGCCCGCACGCGGTCAGCCAGCTCACGCACTTGGGATTCCAGCGCGGTGACCCGTTGTTCGAGGTTCTCGGGCAGCACGAGCGAATCCTACCGCGATTCAACGCAACGCAGCCCTGTCCCGGGCGGACACCGGCATTGGGTGCACGTCGGATAAGCAGGGCTGAGCGGGGCTCGGCTCTACTCGGGTCTTACCTCGACAAATCCGGCCGCGCTGAAGTCACCATCGAAGGCATACGCATTTTGGATGCCTTTCTTTCGCATCACCGCGAAGCTCGTGGCATCGACGAACGAGTACTCTCGCTCGTCGTGGCGTACAAGCCATTCCCATGCCTGCTCTTCCAGGTCGGCTGTTACGTGCTCGACGCGAACGACGGTGCTCAAGCGGATTGCAGCGGCGGCAACCGCCGCGCGGTGACCGCAGCGCCGGTTGAGCAGCGTCCAGGTCTCGCCCAGGACATGGTTGGAGGTCATCACCACGGGCGGTTTGCTGGCCCACAACCTCTTCGCGGTGCCGTGCCGAGCGTCGCCGGCGTTGCCAAGTGCAGCCCAGAAGGACGTGTCGACGAAGATCATTCGTGCTTTCCGTAAACCACGTCGTCGACGGACGCGGACAAGTCGGCTTCCCCCACGAACGATCCGACGAAGGCATCGACCGGATCTGGGCCCGGCTGCCGGAGGTGCTCAGCGACGTACTCCCGGATCAGCGCCGCCTTCGACGTCCGCCGCCGTCGCGCTTCAACAGCAAGCGCTCGGTCAACGTCTTCGTCGATGTAGATCTGCAGCCTTTTCACATGGCAAATATACGCCACTAGCATAATGCTGTATACATCGGTAGCCGAGAATCGGATGCTTGCCGCTGGCTGCCGAGTTTGTTGAACTCGCCGCCGTGGTGACCTGGATGAAGTGTGCCCGCCGAAACTGCCGCCGCCCGACTAGGCGACTGGCCAAAGCGATGACAGTGCTGACTTCTGTACAGGGGCGAAGCGAGTGTCCGCCCCTTTACGCGCGTCGTAATCAGCCGCTGAGTTCGCCATGGTTCCCATGCAAGATCGCTCACGTTCGAGCCCGGCGCGCGGTGACCGACATGAAACTCCCGTTACGAGCAAGCATGCGGCAACGCCGCCTCGACGGCGACGGTCCAAGCTGTCCTCTGAACGAATCAGGTTGCGCTAAGCCAAGATTCGTTGTCAAACGACCTCTGGTCTACACTGATATCGCGCCAATCTCAGCCCAGCAGCGCCAACCCCACCGCCCCCAGGCTGGCCACACACATCGACGGCCCGTGCGGCAGGGTGCGGACACCCCATGGCGTCACCATCACGCCGCACACCGCGGTCAGCAGCGGCGCGGCCAGCGCCGCCAGAAACCACACCTCGACCCCGAAGCAGCCGGTCAGCCCGCCCAGACCGATCGCCAGCTTGACGTCACCGGCGCCCATCGCGGCGGGCAAAGCCAGGTGCACCAGCAGGTACACCCCGGCCAAGGCGGCCGCCCCGGCCAGCGCCGGCACACCGCGGCCGGCAAGGCCCGCGAAGAGCAGGATCACCCCCGCCCCGGGCAGGGTGAGCCAGTTGGGTAGCCGGCGCTGCCGGACGTCGCAAACGCACAACACTCCCATCCAGGCCAACACCGCCGCCGCCAGCATGCTGGGGCACGCTAGTCCAACGCGGCCAGCGCGCAAGTCATCGCTTCGCGGGGGGCGGGTAGCCCGGTGAACTGCTCCACCTGCGCGAACGCCTGATGCAGCAACATCTGCAGCCCGCTGATCACCCGCCCGCCCGCCGATCCGACCGCGGCGGCCAGCGGTGTGGGCCACGGATCGTAGATGGCGTCCAACAGCACCGGGATCGCGGCCAAGGTGCCGGCATACCCCGCGGCCACCTCCGCTGGAATGGTGCTGACCAGCACTTCCGCGGCGGCCACCGCATCGGCCAACCCACCGCTGTCGAACGCGCAGAACCGGGTCGCCACGCCGACCCGTGTGCCCAGGTCCACCAGCCGGGCCGCCTTGTCCGAGTTGCGCGCCACCACGGTGATGTCGGTGACCCCGAGTTCGGCCAGCCCCACCACGGCCGCCGGTGCGGTCCCCCCGGACCCCAGCACCAGCGCGTGTCCAGCAGCCGCCCCCAACGCCCCGGCCACCCCGTCGATGTCGGTGTTGTCGGCCCGCCAGCCATGCGGCGTCCGAACCAGGGTGTTGGCCGAACCGACAAGGTCCGCGCGTGCGGTGCGCTCGTCGGCGAACCGCAGGGCGGCGAACTTGCCCGGCATGGTCACCGAAACACCGACCCACTCCGGTCCGAAACCACCGACCACGACGGGCAACTCGGCCGCACCGCATTCGATGCGCTCATAGGTCCAGTCGTGCAGCCCCAACGCCCGGTAGGCGGCCAGGTGCAGCTGCGGGGAGCGGGAATGCGCGATCGGCGAACCAAGCACGCCGGCTTTTTTGGGACCTTCGCTCATCGCGCGCTGTCGAGGACACCGTTGTGTTTGGCCAGCTCGATGTTCGCCAGATGCTGCTGATAGTCCCTGGTGAACAGCGTCGTGCCCTGGGAATCGATGGTGACGAAGTACAGCCAGTCGCCAGGTACTGGATGCTCGGCGGCGCGCAGCGCGTCGACGCCGGGCGAACAGATCGCGGTGGCCGGCAGCCCCTGGGCCATGTAGGTGTTCCACGGTGTGCGCTGGGCACGGTCGGTGTCGCTGGTGGCCACCTCACGGCGATCCAGCGGATAGTTCACGGTCGAGTCGAACTCCAACGTGCGGTGTTCGTGCAGCCGGTTGTAGATGACCCGGGCCACCTTCGGGAAATCCTGGGTGTTGGCTTCCTGCTGCACCAGCGAGGCCACCACGAGAATGTCATAGGGCGACAGGCCCAGCGACTTTGCGGTGTCTACCAACCCGGATTTCATGTACTCCACGGCGCCGGCGCTGATCAAGGTCGCCAAGATGGTTTCAGCCGATGCCGACGGGTCGATGTTGAAGGTCCCCGGTGCGATCAGCCCCTCGATCCGGCGATGGTCAGTGCCCAGCTCCATCACCGGCCCAACCGCCCAGCGCGGCACTGACAGCATCGTCGGCGTGCTCCTGCTCGCCGCCGCGCGGAGGTCGGCCACCGAGACGCAGCGTTGGGTACCGTCGAGATCCACACAGGTGGCACGGGAGATCAGCGCGAATATGCCAGGATTCACCACGTTGGTCTTCATGTCGGTGGTGTCGTCGAGCTGACGCCCTTCCGGTATGACCAACTTCCCCACCCGGTTGTGCGGATCGGTAAGCCGCGCGACAGCGGAAGCCGCCGAAATCTCGGTTCGCATCCGATAGAACCCGGGTTGGATCGAGGAAATCGCGGTGTTGCCGTGCGCGGCATCGACGAATGCTCGGACGGTGGCCACTACACCGTGTTTGAGCAGCGTCTCCCCGACCGCCGTGGTCGAGTCACCGGCCCTGATCTGAATCACGATGTCTCGCTTGCCGGGACCGGTGTAGTCGTTACCGAAGCCCAACATGGTCTGCCACAACTTGGCGCCGACGACGACGGCCACCACCACCACCACGACGAGCAGGCTCAGGGCAAATCCGCCGGCGACGCGCCGTCGCCGGCGGATTTGTTGGGCGTGTCGGCGCTGAGCGCGGCTGACTCGGGTCCTGCGGTGCCGGTTCGGTCTTACCGACACCGGCTGGGCGCGGTGGCGGTGGCCACCGTCAGGCATCGGAGCCTTCTTGAGTCCCGGCCATCGCCGCGAGACGTTCATCCAGCCAGCTCTGCAGTATTGCCACTGCGGCCGCTTGGTCGATCACCGCACGCTGCTCGGAGGCCCGCACCCCCGCCTGCCGCAAAGATCGTTGAGCACTGACCGTGGTGAGCCGCTCGTCGGCCAGCCGCACCGGCGTAGGAGAAACACGGCGTGCCAGCGCCTCGGCCAGTTCGATTGCGTCTTGGGCCGAGCGGCCGATGCGGTCGGCCAGCGTGCGCGGGAGCCCGACGATCACCTCGACCGCCTCCAACTCGGCGGCCAGCGCAGCCAGCCTGCGCAGGTGCTTGCCGGAACGATCGCGGCGCACCGTTTCCACCGGGGTGGCCAAGATCGCGTCCGGGTCGCTGCAAGCCACGCCGATACGCGCGGCGCCCACGTCGATACCGAGGCGTCGTCCCCGTCCAGGGTCGTGCGCTGGATCGCCGGGCCGGTCGGGCGGGCGGTGCTGTGCTGGGACCACTCAACCGACCCGCGCTATCACGGCGATCTCGGAGCGGACCGCGTCGAGCGCGGCGTCGATACCGGTCGGATTCTTTCCCGAGCCCTGCGCCAGGTCCGCCTTACCGCCACCGCGGCCTTCGACCGCCACCGCAAGTTGTTTGACCAGGTCGTTGGCACGGATTCCGAGGTCCTGGGCAGCGGGATTGGCCGCGACCGCATACGGCACAGTTTGGCTTTCGCCCTCGGCAATCAGCGCCACCACCGCCGGCTCGCTACCCAGCTTGCCGCGGATGTCGCCGATCAACGACCGCAGGTCTGCCGCGGTCATCCCGCCGGACATTCGCTGCGCCACCAAACGGACGTTACCGATCCGCTGAGCCCCGGCGGCGGCATTGGTGGCGGCTGCCCGGGCGCTGGCCATCCGGACACGTTCGAGTTCCTTCTCGGCGGCCCGCAGGCGCTCCACTAGATTGGCCACCCGGGCCGGTACCTCTTCGGACGGCACCTTCAGTGACGAGGCCAACCCGGCCATCAACGCACGCTCCTTGGCCAGGTGACGAAACGAATCCAACCCCACGTAGGCCTCCACCCGGCGCACCCCGGAGCCGATCGACGACTCGCCCAGGATCGTCACGGGACCGATCTGCGCCGTGTTGCTCACATGGGTGCCGCCACATAGCTCCAGCGAGAACGGTCCACCCATCTCCACCACCCGCACTTCGTCGGGGTAGCTCTCGCCGAACAGCGCGATGGCACCCATCGCCTTGGCCTTGTCGAGCTGTTCGGTGAACGTGCGCACCTCGAAGTCCGCTTGCACGGCCTCGTTGGTGACCTCTTCGACCTGGGTGCGCTGGTCGTCGGTCAACGGACCCTGCCAGTTAAAGTCGAAGCGCAAATATCCCGGCCGGTTCAGCGATCCCGCCTGAACCGCGTTGGGCCCCAGCACTTGTCGCAGCGCGGCATGCACCATGTGGGTGCCCGAGTGGCCCTGCGTGGCACCCCGGCGCCACCCGGGATCCACCGCCGCGATTACGGTGTCACCCTCGACGAATTCCCCGGATTCCACGTTGACTCGGTGCACCCAAAGCGTTTTGGCGATCTTCTGCACGTCGGTAACCGCGGCCCGGGCAGCTTCGCTGGAACCGGTTCCGCTGATGGTGCCCTCATCGGCGATCTGCCCACCCGATTCGGCGTAGAGCGGGGTGCGATCTAAGACAAGTTCGACACGCTGCCCTTCCCCGGCTCCGCCGGCTACACCGTGCGCCACCACCGGAACCCGCTTACCGTCGACGAAGATGCCCAGAATCCGCGCCTGGGAACGCAACTCGTCGAATCCGGTGAACTCGGTGGCGCCGGCGTCAACCAGCTCGCGGTAGGCGCTCAGGTCAGCATGCGCGTGTTTGCGCGCGGCGGCGTCGGCCTTGGCACGGCGGCGCTGCTCGGCCATCAGCTCACGGAACCCGATTTCGTCTACCTGCAGACCGGTTTCGGCCGCCATCTCCAGCGTGAGCTCGATCGGGAACCCGTAGGTGTCATGCAACGTGAAAGCGTCCGATCCGGACAGCACGGTGGCTCCGGATTTCTTGGTGGAGCTAGCCACCTCCTCGAACAGCCTGGAACCCGACGCCAGCGTGCGGTTGAACGCCGTCTCCTCGGCGACCGCGATCCGGCTGATCCGCTCGAAGTCGGCGACGAGTTCGGGATATGACGGGCCCATCGCGTTGCGCACCGTGGCCATCAGGTCGCCAACGATCGCAGCGTCGATGCCCAGCAGCTTGGCGGAGCGGATCACCCGACGCAGCAGCCGGCGCAGCACATAACCGCGACCGTCGTTGCCGGGGCTGACGCCGTCACCGATCAGGATCGCGGCGGTGCGGCTGTGGTCTGCGATGATGCGGTACCGCACGTCGTCTTCGTGGTTGCCGACGTCGTAGGCACGCGCGGCGACCCTGGCCACGGTATCGATGACCGGCCTGAGCAGGTCGGTCTCGTAGACGTTGTGCACGTCTTGCAGCACCAGCGCGATCCGCTCGACGCCCATGCCGGTGTCGATGTTCTTGCGGGGCAGCGGCCCGAGGATCTGGTAGTCCTCCTTGGTGGTTCCCTCTCCGCGCTCGTTCTGCATGAACACCAGGTTCCAGACCTCGAGGTAGCGGTCTTCGCTGACGATGGGACCGCCTGCGGGACCGAATTCGGGTCCGCGGTCGTAATAGATCTCCGATGACGGCCCGCACGGTCCGGGAATGCCCATCGACCAGTAGTTGTCGGCCATGCCGCGGCGCTGGATTCGCTCCGCCGGCAGCCCGGCAACCTCCTGCCATAGCCGGACAGCTTCGTCGTCGTCGAAATAGACTGTCGTCCAGATTCTTTCCGGGTCCAGGCCGTAGCCGCCGGCGGCGAGGCTGTTGGTCAGCAGTGCCCAGGCCAGTTCAATGGCCCCGCGTTTGAAATAGTCGCCGAAGCTGAAATTGCCGGCCATCTGAAAAAACGTGTTGTGCCGGGTGGTTATGCCCACCTCGTCGATATCGGGGGTACGGATGCACTTCTGGATGCTGGTGGCCGTCGGGTACGGCGGCGTGCGCTGTCCCAAGAAGAAAGGCACGAACTGGACCATCCCGGCGTTGACGAACAACAGGTTGGGGTCGTCGAGGATCACCGAGGCGCTGGGCACCTCGGTGTGGCCCGCCTTCACGAAATGATCGAGGAACCGCTTCCTGATCTCGTGTGTCTGCACTCTACGTTCTTCCTTGATCCGTGGTTAAGTCCATTACCAGCCTATTCGCCGGATTATGAGAAGGCTGTCCGACGGCCCAATTCGGCCCGCTCAGCCTTCCACAAAGCTCAATCGCACCGACCGCCGCGGATTGTCCTGGTTGAGGTCGACCAGAACGATGCTTTGCCAGGTGCCCAGCAGGGGCTGGCCCCCCGAGACCGGCACCGTCACCGACGGCGCAACAAAAGCCGGTAACAAGTGGTCGGCGCCGTGACCGTAGGACCCGTGCGCGTGCCGGTAGCGGTCGTCGCGCGGCAACAACCGCACCAGCGTGTCCACCAGATCCTCGTCGGAACCGGCGCCGGTCTCGATAATCGCAACGCCGGCCGTAGCGTGCGGGACGAACACGTTGCACAGGCCATCATCATGGGCGGTGCAGAAGGCGCGCACGGCGTCGGTGAGATCGACAATGCGGCGACGCGCGGTGTCCACATCCAGCACATCGGTATCCACCCGTCCCAGCCTACGGTGGGGGCGCGCCAACCTGCCAATCCATTGACGTCGGATTGCCCATTGCCCCGGCCGGCCCGTCGGAGGAAGGTAATGATTGACCGGTGGCGCCACCGGGGCGCTGCCCCGAACAATGAAAGAGGGGTGGATCGTGTACGCGCGCTCTACCACTATTCAGGCGCAATCCGAGTGCATCGACACCGGAATTGCGCACGTTCGCGATGTGGTTATGCCCGCACTGCAGGGGATGGATGGGTGCATCGGCGTATCCCTTTTGGTCGACCGGCAATCCGGCAGGTGCATCGCCACCAGTGCCTGGGAGACCGCGGAAGCCATGCATGCAAGCCGGGAACAGGTAACGCCGATCCGCGATCGGTGCGCGGAGATGTTCGGCGGCACGCCGGCCGTCGAGGAGTGGGAGATCGCGGCGATGCATCGCGACCACCGCTCGGCCGAGGGGGCGTGTGTGCGGGCGACCTGGGTCAAGGTGCCGGCGGACCAAGTAGATCAAGGCATCGAGTACTACAAGTCGTCCGTCCTGCCCCAAATCGAAGGCCTCGACGGATTCTGCAGCGCCAGCCTGTTGGTCGACCGCACCTCCGGGCGCGCGGTGTCTTCCGCGACCTTCGACAGCTTTGACGCCATGGAGCGCAACCGGGACCAGTCGAATGCGCTCAAGGCCACATCGCTGCGTGAGGCGGGCGGCGAGGAACTCGATGAATGCGAGTTCGAGCTGGCGCTAGCGCACCTACGGGTACCCGAGCTGGTCTGATCAACCCGCCGGCGGCAGTACCGGCCCGAGCCCGACGCTGGGCCGGCACTGCTGTCGTGCGTCGAGCGGCGCTCGCGGTAGGCATTGCCAGGCTCAGCCGGTTGGAGGAAGGTATTTGGTGGGACCGGTGGCGCCACCGGGGCGCTGCCCCGACACGGGAGGGGGTCGATCGTGTACGCACGCTCAACCACCATTGAGGCGCAACCTCTGTCGGTCGACATTGGAATCGCGCATGTTCGTGACGTCGTCATGCCCGCTTTGCAGGAGATCGACGGGTGTGTCGGGGTGTCGCTGTTGGTCGACCGGCAATCCGGCCGGTGCATCGCCACCAGCGCCTGGGAGACCTTGGAGGCGATGCGCGCCAGCGTCGAGCGGGTGGCACCCATCCGCGACCGCGCCGCGCTGATGTTCGCCGGTAGTGCCCGGGTCGAGGAATGGGACATCGCCCTGTTGCACCGCGACCACCCGTCGCATGAGGGGGCATGCGTGCGCGCCACCTGGCTCAAAGTGGTGCCAGACCAGCTCGGTCGGTCCCTGGAGTTCTACCGCACGTCCGTACTTCCCGAGCTGGAGAGTCTGGACGGGTTCTGCAGCGCCAGCCTGATGGTCGACCACCCCGCTTGCCGGCGTGCGGTGTCGTGCTCGACGTTCGACAGCATGGACGCGATGGCCCGCAACCGCGACCGGGCGAGCGAGCTGCGCAGCAGGCGCGTCCGGGAATTGGGAGCCGAGGTCCTCGACGTCGCCGAATTCGAACTGGCGATCGCACATCTACGGGTACCCGAGCTGGTCTGAGCGGACCTGCTTCCCGCAGAGCGCAGCGGTCACCCCCGTTTCTTGCGGATGATTGCCCGCAGGCGGTCCAGGCGGCCGGCGATCTCGCGTTCGCCGCCGCGACCAGTGGGCCGGTAGTAGTCCACGTCCACCAACTCGTCGGGCGGGTATTGCTGGGCCACAACGCCATCCGGGTCGTCATGGGAATATTTGTAGCCCTGTGCATTGCCCAGCGCCGCCGCCCCGGAGTAATGCCCGTCACGCAGATGAGCCGGCACCAGACCGGCCTTGCCGGCCTTGATGTCGTTCATCGCCGCGGCCAACGCCGTGGTGACGGCGTTTGACTTCGGTGCGGTGGCCAGGTGGATGGTGGCGTGCGCCAGCGTCAGCTGGGCTTCGGGCATGCCGATCAGCGCCACCGTCTGTGCGGCGGCGACCGCCACCTGCAGCGCGCTCGGGCCGGCCATGCCGATGTCCTCGCTGGCCAGAATCATCAGCCGGCGGGCGATGAACCGCGGGTCCTCCCCGGCGACCAGCATGCGGGCCAAATAGTGCAGCGCGGCATCGACGTCGGAACCGCGCACCGATTTGATGAAGGCGCTGACGACGTCGTAGTGCTGGTCGCCGTCACGGTCGTAGCGCACCGCGGCTTTGTCCACCGACCGCTCGATGGTTTGCACGCTGACCAGCTCGCCGGCCGCCTGGGCTGCCTCGGCCGCTACTTCCAGCGCGGTCAGGGCGCGCCGGGCGTCGCCGGCCGCGAGTTGCACCAGCAGGTCGACGGCCTCAGGCGCTACCGCGACTGCCCTGCCCAGGCCGCGGGGGTCATCGATCGCGCGTTGTACTACCGCGCGGGTGTCCTCGGCCGTCAGCGGCCGCAGCTGCAGGATCAGCGACCGCGACAGCAGCGGTGCCACCACCGAAAACGACGGGTTCTCGGTGGTCGCCGCCACCAACAGCACCACCCGGTGTTCCACCGCCGACAGCAGGGCGTCTTGTTGGGTCTTGGAAAATCGGTGCACCTCGTCGATGAACAGCACGGTCTGCTCGCCGTGAAGCAGCGCTTTTCGCGAATTCTCGATGACCGCCCGCACTTCCTTGACGCCGGCCGACAATGCCGACAGGGCCTCGAACCGGCGGCCGGTGGCCTGCGAGATCAACGCCGCCAGCGTTGTCTTGCCGCTGCCCGGGGGACCGTAGAGGATCACCGACGCCACCCCCGAGCCCTCGACCAGCCGGCGCAACGGCGAACCGGGCGCCAGCAAGTGGTCCTGGCCGACCACTTCGTCCAGCGACGCCGGACGCATCCGCACCGCCAGCGGTGCCCCGGCCGAAGCGCCCAGGTCATGGCCGGACGTCATCGGTACGCCGGGCACGTCAAACAGACCGTCGGACACGGCTTCAGGCATACCACGCCCACCTGACGACGCGAACGTTCGCCGAAGACGCCACACGAATAATCCGCGCGCCTTCGGCAAATATTTGCTAAGTTCCGGTTTGCTTAGCGTCGCGCGGGTACCGATAAAAGCGAACTACGAAGCGATTGGGACAGCGATGAGCCAGCCGCCAGAACATCCAGGCAATCCGGCCGACCCCCAGGGCGGCAATCAGGGCGCTGGAAGCTACCCGCCGCCCGGCTACGGAGCGCCTCCCCCGCCACCAGGCTACGGCCCACCCCCGGGGACCTACCTGCCTCCCGGCTACAACGCACCCCCGCCGCCCCCCGGCTATGGCCCACCGCCGGGCCCGCCGCCTCCCGGTTACCCGACGCATCTGCAATCGTCGGGTTTTAGCGTGGGCGACGCGATCAGTTGGTCATGGAATAGGTTCACGCAGAACGCCGTAACGCTCGTCGTCCCGGTGCTCGCCTACGCTGTGGCGTTGGCCGCGGTCATCGGCGCGACGGCCGGGCTCGTTGTCGCCCTATCGGACCGTGCTACTACCGCATACACCAACACCTCCGGCGTCTCTAGCGAATCCGTGGACATCACGATGACCCCGGCCGCGGGCATAGTCATGTTCCTCGGCTACATCGCTCTATTCGCCCTGGTGCTCTACATGCACGCCGGAATTCTGACCGGCTGCCTTGACATTGCCGACGGAAAGCCGGTGACCATCGCGACGTTCTTTAGGCCGCGCAATCTGGGCCTGGTGCTGGTCACCGGACTGCTGATCGTCGCCGTCACCTTCATTGGTGGCCTGCTCTGTGTCATTCCCGGCCTGATCTTTGGCTTCGTCGCCCAGTTCGCCGTCGCTTTTGCCGTCGACCGTTCCACTTCGCCGATCGACTCGGTAAAGGCCAGCATCGAGACGGTCGGGTCCAACATCGGTGGCAGTGTGCTGTCGTGGCTCGCTCAGCTCACGGCGGTGCTCGTCGGCGAACTGCTGTGCTTTGTCGGCATGCTGATCGGCATTCCGGTCGCCGCGCTCATCCACGTCTACACCTACCGGAAGCTGTCGGGTGGCCAAGTCGTTGAGGCAGTCCGGCCAGCGCCCCCGGTCGGCTGGCCGCCCGGCCCCCAGCTCGCATAGTCGGCACCCGCCGACGCCGGCTGGCCGTCTTGGCCCGCTGGATTTGTCACGCGCTCACCCGAATTGGCATCCGGGGCCTGGAACGCGTTAGGGCAGTGGCTTTCCCACAGGTTGACGTAAATGACCTCCAAGATAGGTATCGAACCAAGGTTGCGGCCGATGTGTACGTAGTTCGAGAGTTCGCTGATCTGATCACTCGCGTGGTCGATGCAGTCGACGGAACCGGCAGCCGCCACCCAAGGGTGCGCAGGTGGTTAGCAAATCGCCGACGAACACGACGCCACCGCGTCATGCGCCATCGCCGACCCCGCCTTGGTGGCTGAGAGCCGCTCGCCGGCGTTAAGCTGCCCAACATCATGGGCATTCAACGCGCCGTTCTCCTCATTGCCGACATCGGCGGATACACAAATTACATGCACTGGAACCGCAAGCACCTGGCCCACGCGCAGTGGACGGTGGCACAGTTGCTGGAGTCCGTCATCGACGCTGCCAAGGGCATGAAGTTGGCGAAGCTGGAGGGCGACGCCGCGTTTTTTTGGGCACCAGGGGGGCAACACCAGTGTCCTGGTATGCGACCGGCCCCCGCAGATGCGCCAGAGGTTCCGCACGCGGCGCGAGCAGATCAAAAAAGACCATCCCTGCGACTGTAAGAGTTGCGAGCAGCGGGACAACCTGTCGATCAAATTCGTCGCCCATGAGGGCGAAGTGGCCGAACAAAAGGTGAAGCGCAACGTCGAACTCGCTGGCGTTGATGTCATCCTGGTGCACCGCATGCTGAAAAATGAGGTGCCAGTGTCGGAATATCTATTCATGACCGACGTCGTAGCGCAGTGCCTCGACGAGTCGGTGCGAAAACTAGCGACGCCGCTGACACATGACTTCGAGGGCATCGGAGAAACGTCGACACACTACATCGACCTCGCCACGTCCGACATGCCGCCGGCGGTGCCAGACCACAGCTTCTTCGGCCTGCTGTGGGCGGATGTGAAGTTCGAATGGCACGCGTTACCGTACCTGTTAGGTTTCAAGAAGGCCTGTGCAGGTTTCCGCAGCCTGGGCCGCGGCGCCACCGAAGAGCCCGCCGAAATGGGCTAATCGGGTTCGCTTGGCTCGATCGCCGATGATCTCGACCGCCACGACCGACCCCCTCACCTCGGTCGAACCTCGGCGAACCAACGCGGCAACGCCAGCCCATGATCATTTGATTGGGTCCACGGAAGCAGGTAGCTTCCGTCGCATGCTTTTTGCGGCTTTGCGTGATGTCCAATGGCGAAAACGACGCCTTGTCATCGCAATCGTCAGCACCGGCCTAGTTTTCGCGATGACGCTCGTTCTGACCGGACTTGTGAACGGGTTTCGGGTCGAGGCCGAGCGAACCGTCGATTCCATGGGTGTCGACGCATTCGTGGTCAAGGCCGGCGCGGCAGGACCGTTCCTGGGTTCGACACCATTCGCCCAAATCGACCTGCCCCAGGTTGCTCGTGCGCCTGGCGTCTTGGCTGCCGCCCCACTAGCGACTGCGCCGTCGACGATCCGGCAGGGCACGTCAGCGCGAAACGTCACCGCGTTCGGGGCACCAGAGCACGGACCCGGCATGCCGCGGGTCTCGGACGGTCGGGCGCCATCGACGCCGGACGAGGTCGCGGTGTCGAGCACGCTGGGCCGAAACCTCGGCGACGATCTGCAAGTGGGTGCGCGCACTTTGCGGATCGTCGGCATCGTGCCCGAGTCAACCGCGCTGGCAAAGATTCCCAACATCTTCCTGACCACCGAAGGCCTACAGCAGTTGGCATACAACGGACAGCCGACAATCAGTTCGATCGGGATCGACGGGATGCCCCGACAGCTCCCGGACGGCTATCAGACCGTCAATCGAGCGGATGCTGTCAGCGATCTGATGCGCCCGTTGAAGGTCGCGGTGGATGCGATCACGGTTGTGGCGGTCTTGCTGTGGATCGTTGCGGCGTTGATCGTCGGCTCGGTGGTCTACCTCTCTGCGTTGGAGCGGCTGCGTGACTTTGCGGTGTTCAAGGCGATCGGCGTGCCGACGCGCTCGATTCTGGCCGGGCTGGCGCTGCAGGCGGTCGTCGTCGCGCTGCTCGCGGCGGTGGTTGGCGGCATCCTTTCGCTGCTGTTGGCGCCGTTGTTCCCGATGACTGTCGTGGTACCCCTGAGTGCCTTCGTGGCGCTACCGGCGATCGCGACTGTGATCGGTCTGCTGGCCAGCGTCGCAGGACTGCGGCGCGTGGTGGCGATCGATCCGGCACTAGCGTTCGGAGGTCCCTAGCCATGGGCGGCCTAACCATTTCCGACCTGGTCGTCGAGTATTCCAGCGGCGGGTACGCCGTGCGGCCGATCGACGGGTTAAGCCTCGACGTGGCGCCGGGGTCGCTGGTGATCTTGCTTGGGCCCAGCGGCTGCGGGAAGACGACCCTCTTGTCCTGCCTCGGCGGCATCCTGCGCCCGAAGTCCGGCTCAATCAAGTTTGACGATGTCGACATCACGACGCTGGAGGGCGCCGCGCTGGCGAAGTATCGGCGTGACAAGGTAGGGATCGTCTTCCAGGCGTTCAACCTGGTCTCGAGCCTTACCGCCCTGGAGAACGTGATGGTCCCGCTGCGCGCGGCCGGCGTGTCACGAGCGGCCGCGCGTAAGCGTGCCGAGGACCTGCTGATCCGAGTCAATCTCGGCGAACGAATGAAACACCGCCCGGGTGACATGAGCGGCGGCCAGCAGCAACGCGTCGCGGTCGCCCGCGCGATCGCGCTGGACCCGCAATTGATCCTTGCCGACGAACCGACCGCGCACCTGGACTTCATCCAGGTGGAGGAGGTGCTGCGGCTGATCCGCTCGCTAGCGCAGGGCGACCGTGTGGTGGTGGTCGCGACCCACGACAGCCGGATGCTGCCGCTGGCCGATCGCGTCCTTGAGCTGATGCCGGCGCAGGTGTCGCCGAATCAGCCACCCGAAACGGTGCACGTGAAAGCCGGCGAGGTGCTGTTCGAGCAGTCCACAATGGGCGATCTGATCTACGTGGTGTCCGAGGGCGAGTTCGAGATTGTGCGCGAATTGGCCGACGGCGGTGAGGAATTGGTCAAAACCGCCGCGCCTGGGGACTACTTCGGTGAAATCGGCGTGCTGTTTCACCTGCCACGCTCGGCAACGGTACGGGCTCGCAGCGACGCGACAGCCGTCGGTTATACGGCGCAGGCGTTTCGGGAGCGGCTGGGTGTGACGCGGGTGGCCGACCTGATTGAGCACCGCGAGCTTGCCAGCGAATAGTTCGGCACCAAGTCGCGATCCCTGAGGGTTGCGATGGGCGCGGCGCCGCCGCTGAATCGACCGCCCCCCACTGAGCCGCCGTGGAATACTCGATGAATCCTGCGGGCGTGTCCGCACTGCGTGTGGCTATGGAGTTGGGGAACATGTTGCTTGGGATAAGAACGTGAATGAGGGACCGCTCTTCACAATGTCAGGCACTGCCGTGAGAAGTCCGCTACTCGATCGGGTGTATGTGAGCAGTCCTGGCATGGGCCGAGATGCCAAGAGCCGCATCTCATGACCACCGCGCGACGACGGCCCAAGCGGCGTGGTACCGATGCGCGAACCGCGCTGCGCAACGTTCCGATACTCGCCGATATCGACGACGAACAGCTCGAACGACTCGCAACCACCGTAGAACGCCGCCACGTGCCCGCTAACCAGTGGCTCTTTCATGCCGGAGAACCAGCGGACTCCATCTATATCGTCGACTCGGGGCGGTTCGTCGCTGTTGCCCCAGAGGGACACGTATTTGCTGAGATGGCATCCGGCGACTCGATCGGAGACCTGGGGGTGATCGCCGGGGCTGCCCGCTCAGCGGGAGTGCGAGCTCTGCGAGACGGCGTGGTGTGGAGGATCGCCGCGGAGACGTTTACCGACATGCTCGAGGCAACCCCGCTACTGCAATCGGCGATGCTGCGAGCGATGGCGAGAATGCTACGCCAGTCACGACCCGCCAAGACGGCTCGGCGTCCGCGGGTCATCGGCGTGGTATCGAACGGGGACACCGCCGCGGCCCCGATGGTCGACGCGATCGCTACTTCACTGGACTCGCACGGTCGAACTGCCGTGATTGCGCCGCCCGTCGAAACCACCTCCGCCGTTCAGGAGTACGACGAGCTCGTCGAGGCGTTCAGCGAAACCCTCGATCGCGCGGAGCGAAGCAACGATTGGGTCTTGGTGGTCGCCGACCGAGGCGCCGGCGACCTGTGGCGGCACTACGTTAGCGCGCAAAGCGACCGACTCGTGGTCCTGGTGGATCAACGGTATCCGCCGGATGCGGTCGATTCGCTTGCTACCCAACGGCCAGTGCACCTGATCACATGTCTGGCAGAACCGGATCCAAGTTGGTGGGATCGGTTGGCGCCGGTTTCGCATCATCCGGCCAACTCCGACGGCTTCGGTGCCCTTGCTCGCAGAATCGCCGGCCGATCGCTCGGCCTGGTGATGGCCGGTGGCGGAGCCCGGGGACTGGCGCATTTCGGTGTTTACCAAGAGCTCACCGAAGCCGGCGTCGTCATCGATCGGTTTGGCGGAACAAGTTCGGGTGCAATCGCTTCCGCAGCGTTCGCGCTGGGGATGGACGCCGGGGATGCGATCGCCGCGGCGCGAGAGTTCATCGCAGGAAGCGACCCACTCGGCGACTACACGATCCCAATATCCGCCCTCACGCGAGGTGGACGCGTCGATCGTCTGGTGCAGGGATTCTTCGGCAACACGTTGATCGAACATCTGCCCAGAGGGTTCTTCTCCGTCTCCGCCGACATGATCACCGGCGATCAGATCATCCATCGGCGGGGATCCGTCTCGGGCGCCGTGCGCGCATCGATCTCGATCCCCGGTCTCATCCCGCCAGTGCACAATGGCGAGCAGCTGCTCGTCGACGGTGGGCTGTTGAACAATCTGCCGGCCAACGTGATGTGCGCCGATACCGATGGCGAAGTCATCTGCGTCGACCTCCGCCGAACGTTCGTGCCGTCGAAGGGCTTTGGCCTGCTGCCGCCAATCGTTACGCCGCCCGGGCTCCTCCGGCGGCTTTTGACCGGCACGGATAACGCGCTACCACCGCTGCAAGAGACGTTGCTGCGCGCCTTCGACCTTGCCGCCTCCACCGCAAACCTGCGCGAGCTTCCTCGCGTTGCGGCCATCATCGAGCCCGACGTGTCGAAGATCGGAGTGTTGAACTTCAAGCAGATTGATGCCGCCCTAGAGGCTGGGCGGATGGCAGCCCGTGCGGCTTTGCAAGCACAGCCGGACCTGGTGCGCTGAACCCGACCAAGTGCCGCTACGGCCCACTCAGGTGTCCGGCACCGGGCGTACGCGCTGCGCCGGGCGGTCCGGTGTGATCTCATCAGCAGCTATGAGCATCAAAGTTGCGCTGGAGCACCGCACCAGCTACACCTTTGACCGGCTGGTGCGGGTGTATCCGCACATCGTGCGGCTACGCCCGGCGCCGCACTCCCGCACCTCCATCGAAGCCTACTCGCTGCGCATCGAGCCCGCCGACCACTTCATCAACTGGCAGCAGGACGCGCTGGGCAACTTTCTGGCGCGGCTGGTCTTTCCGAATCCCATGCGCCAACTGCGTATTACCGTCGGGCTTATCGCCGACCTCAAGGTGATCAACCCCTTCGACTTCTTTATCGAGGACTGGGCCGAGATATGGCCCTGCGCAGGGATGGCCTACCCCAAGGCGCTCGCCGATGACCTGAGGCCGTACTTGCGGCCGGTCGACGAAGACGGCGACGGTTCGGGCCCCGGCGAGCTCACGCAGGCCTGGGTGCGCAACTTCACGGTGCCCGATGGCACCCGCACCATCGACTTCTTGGTCGCACTCAACCGCGCGATCAACGCCGACGTCGGCTACTGCGTGCGCATGGAGCCCGGAGTTCAGACACCGGATTTCACGCTGCGCACCGGCGTCGGCTCGTGCCGGGACTCGGCGTGGCTGCTGGTCTCGATCCTGCGTCAGTTCGGGCTGGCCGCCCGGTTCGTGTCCGGCTACCTGGTTCAGCTGGCATCCGACATCGAAGCGCTCGACGGGCCGTCGGGGCCCGCCGCCGACTTCACCGACCTGCACGCGTGGGCCGAGGCATACATCCCGGGTGCCGGCTGGATCGGGCTGGACCCGACGTCGGGGCTGTTGGCCGGCGAGGGCCACATTCCGCTGGCGGCTACGCCCCACCCCGCCAGCGCGGCACCCATCAGCGGCGGCACCGACGTGTGCGACACCGTGCTGGAGTTCTCCAACACCGTCACCCGCGTACACGAAGACCCACGTGTCACGTTGCCCTACACCGACGAGTCCTGGAAGACCATCTGTGAGGTGGGCCAGCGCGTCGATGAGCGGCTGGCCGCCGCCGACGTCCGGCTGACCGTCGGCGGCGAACCGACGTTCGTGTCGGTGGATAACCAGGTCGCCGAAGAGTGGCGGACGGCGGCCGACGGCCCACACAAACGCGAACGGGCATCCGACCTGGCCGCCCGCTTGAAGGCGGTGTGGGCCCCGCAGGGACTCATCCACCGCGGTCAGGGCAGGTGGTATCCCGGAGAGCCGTTGCCGCGCTGGCAGATTGCGCTGTATTGGCGCACCGACGGGCGGCCGCTGTGGACCAACGACGCGCTGTTGGCCGACCCCTGGGGCGCCCCGCCCGCCGACCCCGTCGACGACGACGCGGCCTACCGGGTGCTCGCCGGGATCGCCGACGGCTTGGGGCTGCCGATCTCGCAGGTGCGGCCCGCCTACGAAGACCCGTTGAGCCGGCTGGCTGCGGCCGTGCGAATGCCAGCCGGCGACCCGGTGGAATCCGGTGACGACCTCGGCTGCGACACCAACCCCGACACCCCCACCGGCCGCGCCGCGCTGCTGGCGCGCCTCGATGAGGCCATCACCTCTCCGGCTGCGTACGTGCTGCCGCTGCACCGCCGCGACGACGGGCAAGGCTGGGCCAGCGCGAACTGGCGGCTGCGCCGCGGTCGCATCGTGTTGCTCGAAGGGGATTCGCCGGCGGGCCTGCGGCTGCCGCTGGATTCGATCAGCTGGCGCCCACCCCGGGCATCGTTTGACGCCGACCCGGTAGCTGTGCGATCCACATTGCCGGCGGAGCTCCACACCGACCGGGCCGTAGTGGAGGATCCCGAGACGGCTCCGACCACCGCGTTGGTCGCCGAGGTCCGGGGTGGGCTGGTGCACATCTTCTTGCCGCCCACCGACGCGCTCGAGCACTTCATCGACCTTGTCGCCCGAGTCGAGGCCGCGGCGACGACGGCCAACTGCCCGGTGGTGATCGAGGGCTACGGCCCACCCCCGGACCCGCGGCTGACGTCCACCACAATCACCCCCGACCCCGGCGTCATCGAGGTCAACATCGCGCCCACCGCCTCTTTTGCAGAACAACGGCAACAGCTGGAAACCCTGTATCAACAAGCGCGCCTGGCCCGACTCACCACCGAAGCGTTCGACGTCGACGGCACGCACGGCGGCACCGGCGGCGGCAACCACATCACGCTTGGCGGCGTCACACCCGCGGACTCACCGCTGCTGCGCCGGCCCGACCTGCTGGTTTCACTGCTGACCTACTGGCAGCGACACCCGTCGTTGTCCTACTTGTTCGCCGGGCGTTTCGTCGGCACCACGTCACAGGCGCCCCGGGTTGACGAGGGCCGCGCCGAGGCGCTCTACGAACTCGAGATCGCGTTCGCCGAGATCCTCCGGCTGTCGCCGTCGTCCGGGGGCGGCCGGCCCCAACCGTGGGTGACCGACCGCGCGCTGCGGCACCTGCTCACCGACATCACCGGCAACACCCATCGCGCCGAATTCTGCATCGACAAGCTCTACAGCCCCGACAGCGCCCGGGGCAGGCTCGGCCTGCTGGAGCTCCGCGGGTTCGAGATGCCGCCGCACCTGCACATGGCGATGGTGCAGTCGCTGCTGGTGCGCTCGCTGGTGGCGTGGTTCTGGGACCAACCGCTGCGCGCCCCGCTGATCCGCCACGGCGCCAACTTGCACGGTCGATATCTATTGCCGCACTTCTTGATTCATGACATCGCCGACGTCGCAGCCGACCTGCGCGCGCACGGCATCGCGTTCGAGACTAGCTGGCTGGACCCGTTCACCGAGTTCCGCTTCCCGCGCATCGGCACCGCCGTATTCGACGGCATTGAGATCGAGCTGCGCGGGGCCATCGAGCCATGGCACACCCTTGGCGAGGAGGCCACCGCGGCAGGCACCGCGCGCTATGTCGACTCGTCGGTCGAGCGCATCCAGGTCCGCATCATCGGCGCCGACCGGCACCGCTACGTGGTGACCTGTAACGGCTACCCGATGCCGTTGCTGGCTACCGACAACCCCGACATCCACGTGGGTGGTGTGCGGTTCAAAGCGTGGCAGCCGCCCAGCGCGCTACACCCGACCATCACGGTCGACGGCCCGTTGCGGTTCGAGCTCATCGACATCGCCACCGCTACCTCGTGCGGCGGCTGTACCTACCATGTCGCCCATCCGGGCGGCCGCGCCTACGACGAGCCCCCGGTCAACGCTGTGGAGGCGGAGGCCCGCCGCGCCCGGCGCTTCGAGGCGACCGGCTTCACCCCGGGCAAGCTCGACCTGTCCGACATCCGGGAGAAACAGGCCAGGATATCCACCGATATCGGCGCGCCGGGCATCCTCGACCTACGACGCGTGCGTACCGTGCAACAGTAATGGCACCCTCAGCTTCTGCCGCTACCAACGGCTACGACGTCGACCGCCTGCTGGCCGGATACCGCACCGCGCGTGCCCAGGAAACACTGTTCGACCTGCGGGACGGCCCGGGAGCCGGCTATGACGAATTCGTCGACGACGACGGCAACGTGCGACCGACCTGGACCGAGCTCGCCGACGCGGTCGCCGAACGTGGCAAGGCGGGGCTGGACCGGCTGCGCTCGGTGGTGCACAGCCTGATCGACCACGACGGCATCACCTACACCGCAATCGATGCACACCGGGACGCGCTGACCGGCGACCATGATCTGGAACCGGGGCCGTGGCGCCTGGACCCGCTGCCGCTGGTGATTTCCGCGGCCGATTGGGAAGTGCTGGAGGCCGGCTTGGTGCAGCGATCGCGCTTGCTTGATGCCATCCTCGCGGACTTGTACGGGCCCCGCAGCATGCTCACCGAGGGTGTCCTGCCGCCAGAGATGCTGTTCGCTCATCCCGGCTACGTGCGTGCCGCTAACGGGATCCAGATGCCTGGGCGCCACCAACTTTTCATGCACGCCTGTGATCTCAGCCGGTTGCCCGACGGGACTTTTCAGGTCAACGCCGACTGGACGCAGGCGCCCTCGGGCTCCGGCTATGCGATGGCCGATCGACGTGTCGTCGCGCACGCCGTTCCCGATCTGTACGAGGAACTGGCGCCGCGACCCACCACACCGTTCGCCCAGGCGCTCCGGCTGGCACTGATTGACGCGGCACCCGATGTCGCCCAAGACCCCGTCGTGGTGGTGCTCAGCCCGGGCATCTATTCAGAAACCGCTTTCGACCAGGCGTATCTCGCAACGCTGCTGGGTTTCCCGCTAGTGGAAAGCGCGGACCTGGTGGTGCGCGACGGCAAGCTGTGGATGCGTTCGCTGGGCACGCTGAAACGCGTTGACGTCGTTCTTCGCCGCGTCGATGCCCACTACGCGGATCCACTGGATCTACGCGCCGATTCCAGGCTCGGTGTCGTCGGTTTGGTGGAAGCGCAGCACCGCGGAACAGTGACCGTCGTCAACACGCTGGGCAGCGGCATCCTGGAGAACCCAGGCCTGTTGCGCTTCCTGCCGCAGCTATCCGAGCGCCTGCTCGACGAAAGCCCGCTGCTGCACACCGCTCCGGTCTACTGGGGCGGCATCGCCAGCGAACGCTCACACCTACTGGCCAATGTCTCGTCGCTGCTGATCAAAAGCACTGTCAGCGGGGAAACTCTTGTCGGACCGACACTTTCGTCTGCACAACTGGCCGATCTGGCAGTGCGTATCGAGGCGATGCCGTGGCAGTGGGTGGGCCAGGAGCTGCCGCAGTTCTCGTCGGCGCCCACCAACCATGCCGGGGTGTTGTCGTCCGCCGGGGTAGGCATGCGACTGTTCACCGTTGCCCAGCGCAGTGGTTACGCGCCGATGATCGGCGGCCTCGGCTATGTACTGGCGCCCGGCCCTGCCGCATATACGCTGAAAACCGTTGCAGCAAAAGATATCTGGGTGCGCCCAACGGAGCGTGCGCATGCCGAGGTGATAACGGTGCCGGTGTTGGCGCCGCCGGCCAAAACCGGAGCGGGCACCTGGGCGGTCAGCTCTCCGCGCGTGCTGTCCGATCTGTTCTGGATGGGCCGCTACGGCGAGCGCGCGGAGAACATGGCCCGGCTGCTGATCGTCACCCGCGAGCGCTACCACGTTTTCCGGCACCAGCAGGACACCGATGAAAGCGAGTGCGTGCCGGTGCTGATGGCCGCGCTGGGCAAGATCACCGGATATGACACCGCAACTGGCGCCGGCAGCGCTTACGACCGGGCCGACATGATCGCGGTCGCCCCGTCGACACTGTGGTCTTTGACCGTGGATCCGGACCGGCCGGGTTCCCTTGTTCAGTCGGTGGAGGGGCTGGCACTTGCCGCCCAGGCGGTGCGCGACCAGCTGTCCAACGACACCTGGATGGTGCTGGCCAATGTGGAACGCGCGGTGGAGCACAAGTCCGACCCGCCGCAGTCGCTGGCAGAGGCGGACGCCGTGCTTGCGTCGGCTCAGGCGGAGACGCTAGCCGGCATGCTGACGTTGTCCGGGGTGGCCGGCGAGTCGATGGTGCACGACGTGGGCTGGACGATGATGGACATCGGCAAGCGTATCGAACGCGGCCTGTGGCTGACCGCGTTGCTACAAGCCACGTTGAGCACCGTGCGCCACCCCGCCGCCGAGCAAGCCATCATCGAGGCAACCCTGGTGGCGTGTGAATCGTCGGTTATCTATCGGCGCCGCACCGTAGGCAAGTTCAGTGTCGCCGCTGTGACCGAGCTGATGTTGTTCGACGCCCAGAACCCGCGCTCGCTGGTGTATCAGCTGGAACGGCTGCGCGCCGACCTGAAAGACCTGCCTGGCTCGTCGGGATCGTCTCGTCCGGAACGGATGGTGGACGAGATGAACACCCGCCTGCGCCGCTCACACCCAGAAGAGTTGGAAGAGGTCTCCGCCGACGGGCTGCGCGCCGAGTTGGCGGAACTGCTGGCCGGGATACATGCCTCGCTGCGTGACGTGGCCGACGTCCTCACCGCCACTCAGTTGGCGTTGCCCGGCGGCATGCAACCGCTGTGGGGTCCAGACCAACGGCGGGTGATGCCGGCCTAAACGGTGCGACGGCTGTGAGCCGGCTCGAAATCCGGGGCCACCTCGTCGACGACGGTGTGGATGAACCGCATCTTCTCCAGCACAGCGGCCGGCAGCACAAAGGGGTATAGGTCGTCGTGGCCCATCGAGCGATTGACCATGTTCAGCGACCACGACAGCGGCAGCCACTTGTCGATGATGGTATTAAAAGCGCTGGGGCCCAACGCCGGCCGGTCGAAGGTTGCCGACGCCGGTGCCAGGCCGCACCAGGCCGCGGTGTCCAGGGCGTCGCGGATATGCAGGTAATGAGCGAACGTCTCGGCCCAATCCTCACTCGCGTGCATGGTCGCATACGACGAGACAAAGCTGTCCTGCCAACCTTCCGGCGGGCCGCCACGGTAATGCCGATCCAACGCCTGGGAGTAGTCAGCGTCCGGGTCTCCGAACAACTCGTTGAACCGGGACAGATAGTCGCTTGACGAGGCGATGAGTCGATAGAAGTAGTAGTGCCCGATCTCGTGGCGGAAGTGCCCAAGCAGGGTCCGATACGGCTCGTCCATCTCGACCCGCAGCTGCTCCCGATGCACATCGTCGCCTTCGGCGAGATCCAGTGTGATGACTCCGTTCTGGTGTCCGGTGGTCACGTTCTCGTGCGCGCTGGACAATAGCCGGAAGGCCAACCCATGGTCAGGATCCTGGTCGCGGCCGACGATCGGCAGCTTCAGCTCGTGTAGCTCGGCGATCAGCCGCCGCTTGGCACCTTCGGCTCGGGCGAACTCCGCCAGCCCGGCGGTGTTGGTATCGCTGGGCCGCTCGATGGTCAGCACACAAGAACTGCAAAGTCCGCCGAGCTGATCACTGGGCACCAGCCAATTGCATTGCGCGAGGTGGAGATTGGCGCAGAGTTGGACATCGGCGTCGTCGGCGATGACCAGCAGCGCCATCCGCCCAAGAGAAAACCCCAGCGCGCTGCCGCACGACAGGCAGGCGGAGTTCTCGAATGCCAGGCGCTGCCCGCAATTTGGACAGTGGAAGTCACGCATGCAGCGCATCACCTTCGAAGGGCACGACATCGACAGAAACGTCGATCACACTGTTCTCGGAGTTGGTGTAGATGATGCCGCGTAGCGGCGGCACGTCTGCGTAGTCGCGGCCGCGGCCCACGACGATGTAGCGCTGGTCGACCAACTGGTCATTGGTGGGATCCAGCCCCAGCCACTCGAACCGCCCGGGCTGCTGCGGAGTCCACACCGAGGCCCAGGCATGCGTCGCGTCGATGCCGATCATCCGATCCTTTCCGGGCGGCGGGTCGGTGGCCAGGTAGCCCGACACATAACAGGCCGCCAAACCGTTGGCCCGTAGGCAGGCGATCGCCAGCCTGGCGAAATCTTGGCATACCCCTTCGCGGGCCAGCAGCACCTCGTTGACTCCTGTGGAAATCGTCGTGGAACCCGAGCGGTAGGTGAAGTCGGTGTAGATCCGCGACGCGAGATCGCGCAATACCTCGACCAGGGGGCGTTTGGGCAGGAAGCTAGGAGCCGCGTACTCACGCACCGCATCGGTGATCTCCGGCGGGTTCAAGTCCAGGGTGAACTCGGTGGCTAGCGATCCGGGCAGCCCGGCGGGCCGGGCCGCCTCCCACGGTTGCAGCGCCGGCCCGCTGGTGTAAAGCCCGGGCGGCGGCGGGGACACGTCGACGATGGAATCGCTGGTGATCGTCAAGGTGCGGTGCGGTTCGGTGACGTGGAAATAGGAGCTGATGTTGCCGTACCCGTCGCGGCTGGTGGACCGGTCGGCGGGGGCCGGGTCGATGGTCAGCCGGTGTGCGACACAACGCTGCCGCAGCGAATTCCGCGGCGTGAGAAACCCGCGGCCATAGGAGCTGGTCACCACGTCGGAGTAGCGGTATTCGGTGCGGTGTGTTACTCGATAGCGGTGAGTGCCCGACAACGGCAACGACAACGAGCTATCTGCTGACAAAAAGCTACCTCCTGGCTGATCACATCACACGCCGGCGGCTCGTCCGGCGCGATCGTCGCGCAATGTGGCGCCAAGCGCACCATAGCCGGAGCACAATTAAAGCGTGGCTACCTGGGACGACGTCGCCCGTATCGTGGGTGGGCTGCCGCTGACCGCGGAGCAGGCACCGCACGACTGGCGTGTTGGCCGCAAGCTGCTGGCCTGGGAACGGCCGCTGCGCAAGTCCGACCGCGAAGCCCTGACCAGGGCCGGATCGGAGCCACCGTCCGGCGACATCGTCGGTGTCCGAGTGTCGGACGAGGGGGTGAAGTTCGCCTTGATTGCCGACGAGCCGGGCGTGTACTTCACCACCCCGCATTTCGACGGCTATCCAGCGGTGCTGGTCAGGCTGGCCGAGATCGAGGTTCGCGACCTCGAGGAGTTGATCACCGAGGCCTGGCTGATGCAGGCGCCGAAGCAGCTGGTGCAGGCGTTTCTCGCCAATTCAGGCTGACATGCCCGACGGGCCCGGGCGTTCGATTACCCGTTGTAGATCGGTGACACACGCTTGGACGATATCGGCGCGCACCACTTCGTTGCTGCCACAAGCAGCCGATTGCAGTGTCGACGCGGTTGCGCGGGCGGCGGCCGCGTGCTCGTTCGCTGCCGTCGGATCCGCGTCGGCCAGGCCGGTTCCCGCGGCGAGGTCGGTGAGCACGGCGTGCACGGGCGTTGGCAGCTTATCGCCACCAGGCCCGGCAATGGTGCGAGCCAGATGCAACACCGAACTGACCAGCAGGGCCAGGTAGACGGCCTGTTGATCGAGATCGCGGACAGTGCTGCGCACCCCCCATCGGCGGGGCGCTCGCCGCGCCACCATGGCAGCGTTGGCGCGCACCTCGATGAGCCCGTTCAGCTGCTGATGCAGTCGATCAGCGGCTGCCATCGGCCAGTCGGGCGGGGCGCTGGTGGGATCGCTCACCGTGTTCACCAGCTCGGCGAGGATGTCGCGCACAGCGGCCAACACGTCGGCGCGCGCACTGCACAGCATGACCACCGGGTCGGGCGGGAAGAGCAGAATGCTGAACACGATAGCCAGCCCACCACCGACCAGCGCGTCGAAGAGGCGTTCGAAAACCACACTGCCGTTGGACGCGAAGACCAAGACCAGCACCGCGGAGACGGCGGCCTGGTTGATGAACATTAAGCCTTGCGCGACCAACCCGCGTGCGCACAGCACCGCGACCGACAACGCGATGAACACCACCACACCCATGGCGATCGGTCCGGAACCAAGCAGAGCATGCACGCCAGCACCCAGCACGATCCCCAGCGCCACCCCGACGATCATCTGTTGGGCACGTCGTGCGCGCAGCACGTTGGTCGCCGACATGCACACCACAGCCGAAATCGGCGCGAAGAACGCCTGCGGATGGTTGAACACGTCATGGGTGAGATACCACGCGAGGCCGGCGACGACCGATGTCTGGGTGATCGGCCACAGCACGGTGCGCAACCGTTGGGCGACCGCACGGCCGCCGCAGGCCGTCCTGACTAGCAGCGAAGCGCTCATGAACGCCTATTTATTCACACTCGGGTGCGACGTCGTAACCGCAAAGATCTGGTCATGCCTGCTGGACCCGCTTGGGCTGGGCATCTATTCCGGACTCCTTACGTTGCTGAGCGGTAATGGGCGCCGGCGCGTCGGTGAGCGGATCGACGCCGCCGCCGGTCTTCGGGAACGCGATCACCTCACGGATCGAGTCCATCCCGGCCAGCAGCGCGGTGGTCCGGTCCCACCCGAACGCGATTCCGCCGTGCGGCGGTGCGCCAAACATGAACGCCTCCAACAGGAATCCGAACTTTTCCTCCGCCTCGGCCTTGTCCAGGCCCATCACCGCGAACACCCGTTCCTGGATATCACGGCGGTGGATACGCACCGAGCCGCCACCGATCTCGTGGCCGTTGCAGACGATGTCGTACGCGTCGGCCAGCACGCTGCCGGTATCGGATTCGATGCGGTCCTCCCATTCCGGTTTCGGCGCGGTGAAGGCATGGTGCACCGCGGTCCAGGCCCCCGAGCCGACCGCGACCTCACCGGCGGCGGTCGCTTCGTCGGCCGGCTCGAACAGCGGCGGGTCAACGACCCAGACGAATGCCCACGCATCGGGGTCAATCAGGCCCAGCCGGTTGGCGATCTCGACGCGGGCCGCGCCCAGCAGTGCCCGCGACGATTTGACCGGACCGGCCGAGAAGAAGATGCAATCGCCGGGTTTGGCCCCGACATGGTCGGCCAGTCCGGTGCGCTCGGCCTCGGTCAGGTTTTTGGCCACCGGACCGCCCAGCGTGCCGTCTTCGGCGACCAGCACGTAGGCCAGTCCGCGGTGGCCGCGCTGCTTGGCCCAGTCCTGCCAGCCGTCCAGCGTGCGCCGCGGCTGCGACGCCCCGCCAGGCATCACCACCGCGCCCACATACGGTGCCTGGAAGACACGAAATGTGGTGTCGGAGAAGAAATCCGTGCATTCGACGAGCTCCAGCCCGAACCGCAGGTCGGGTTTGTCCGTACCGAATCGGCGCATCGCTTCGGCATAGCCGATCCGCGGGATGGGCGTCGGAATCCGGTAGCCTATCAGCGCCCACAGCTCGGTCAGAACTTCCTCGGAGATCGCGATGATGTCCTCGGCGTCGACGAAGCTCATCTCCATATCGAGCTGGGTGAATTCGGGCTGGCGGTCGGCGCGGAAGTCCTCGTCGCGGTAGCAGCGGGCGATCTGGTAGTAGCGTTCCATCCCCGCCACCATCAGCAGCTGCTTGAACAGCTGCGGGCTCTGCGGTAGGGCGTAAAACGAACCGGGGTGCAGTCGGGCCGGCACCAGGAAGTCGCGCGCTCCCTCCGGGGTCGAGCGGGTGATCGTCGGCGTCTCGATCTCGACGAAGTCGTGACGCGCCAGCACCGCGCGCGCAGCGGCATTCACCCGGGAACGCAGTCGAATCGCCGCAGCGGGGTCGTCGCGGCGCAGATCGAGGTAGCGGTACTTCAGTCGCAACTCCTCACCCGCCGGTTCGTCCAGCTGAAACGGCAGCGGCGCACATTCGCCCAGCACGGTCAACGACGTGGCGTTGACCTCGATCTCGCCGGTGGCGATCTCCGGGTTGGCGTTGCCTTCCGGGCGGATCTCGACGACGCCGGCCACCGATACGCAGAATTCCGCACGCAGCCGGTGAGCCTGCGCCAGCACCTCAGTGTCCTGGGGGTCGCGGAACACCACCTGTGCGATGCCCGAAGCGTCCCGCAGATCGATGAAGATCACGCCGCCGTGGTCGCGGCGGCGAGCCACCCAGCCGGCCAATGTCACCTGCTGCCCGGCGTCGCCTTCCCGTAGCAAACCCGCGGCGTGGCTGCGCAGCACAAACACTCCCCTTCAACCGGATTAACCGACTGCTCAGTCTAGAGGTGCCCGCGGCGCACATCGGTCACGCAGGATAATTTCGGCTCATCTCAACAAACATTGCAACAGGCATTGCCCTAGTCGGACCCGGTGCCGTCGGAACGACGGTCGCCGCGCTGTTGCACAAGGCCGGGTATTCGCCGCTGTTGTGCGGCCACACTCCGCGCGCCGGGATCGAGCTCCGGCGAGACGGCGCAGACCCCATCGTGGTGCCCGGTCCGGTGCACACCAGTCCTCGGGAGGTTGCCGGCCCGGTCGATGTGCTGATCCTGGCGGTCAAGGCCACTCAGAACGACGCCGCACGTCCCTGGCTGACCCGCCTGTGCGACGAGCGCACCGTGGTGGCCGTGCTGCAAAACGGTGTCGAACAGGTCGAGCAGGTCCAGCCGCATTGTCCGTCCTCGGCCGTGGTTCCCGCGATCGTGTGGTGTTCGGCCGAGACCCAGCCGCAAGGGTGGGTGCGCTTGCGCGGTGAAGCCGCACTGGTCGTTCCCACCGGGCCCGCGGCCGAGCAGTTCGCCGGGCTGCTGCGCGGTGCCGGCGCCACGGTGGACTGCGACCCCGACTTCACCACGGCGGCCTGGCGCAAACTACTGGTCAACGCGCTGGCGGGATTTATGGTGCTGTCCGGACGGCGGTCGGCAATGTTCCGCCGCGACGACGTCGCGGCATTGTCGCGCCGCTATGTCGCCGAATGCCTGGCGGTGGCGCGCGCTGAGGGTGCCCGACTCGATGACGACGTCGTCGACGAAGTGGTCCGCCTCGTCCGGTCGGCCCCGCAGGACATGGGCACCTCGATGCTGGCCGACCGGGCAGCCCACCGGCCACTGGAATGGGATTTGCGCAATGGGGTGATCGTCCGCAAGGCCCGCGCCCACGGCCTGGCCACCCCGATCAGCGACGTGCTGGTGCCGCTGCTGGCGGCTGCCAGCGACGGTCCCGGATAGCAATGTAGCTAATGTCTAGATCATGTACCCCTGCGAGCGGGTAGGCCTGAGCTTCACCGAGACCGCGCCTTACCTCTTCCGCAACACCGTCGACCTGGCCATCACGCCCGAGCAACTCTTCGAAGTGCTCGCCGACCCGCAGGCCTGGCCACGCTGGGCAACGGTGATCACAAAGGTGACCTGGACCAGTCCCGAACCGTTCGGCGCCGGCACCACCCGCATCGTCGAGATGCGCGGGGGTATCGTCGGCGACGAAGAGTTCATTTCGTGGGAGCCTTTCACCCGCATGGCATTTCGGTTCAACGAATGCTCCACCAGAGCCGTCGGCGCGTTCGCCGAAGACTATCGGGTGCAGGCCATCCCCGGTGGTTGCCGGCTGACCTGGACCATGGCGCAGAAACTCGCCGGCCCGGCGCGGCCGGCGCTGTTCGTCTTCCGGCCCCTGCTGAACCTGGCGCTGCGCCGGTTTCTAAGGAATCTGCGCAGGTATACCGACGCTCGGTTCGCCGCTGCGCAGCAGAGTTAGGCTGGATCGGCCGATTTCGGGAGCGTGCGATGACCTTCAACGAGGGTGTGCAAATCGATACCAGCACCACGTCGACCTCGGGTAGCGGTGGCGGGCGGCGCTTGGCCATCGGGGGCGGCCTCGGTGGGCTACTGGTGGTGGTGGTCGCAATGCTGCTCGGCGTCGATCCCGGTGGCGTGCTGAGCCAACAACCTCTCGACACCCGCGACCACGTAGCACCCGGTTTCGACCTGAGCCAGTGCAGAACCGGGGCCGATGCCAACAGGTTCGTGCAGTGCCGGGTGGTGGCCACCGGTAACTCCGTGGACGCGGTATGGAAACCGCTGTTGCCCGGCTACACCCGCCCACACATGCGGCTGTTCAGCGGCCAGGTAGGCACCGGATGCGGACCGGCCAGCAGCGAGGTCGGGCCGTTCTACTGCCCAGTGGACAAAACGGCCTACTTCGACACCGACTTCTTCCAGGTGCTGGTCACCCAATTCGGTTCCAGTGGCGGCCCATTCGCGGAAGAGTATGTGGTGGCCCATGAATACGGCCATCACGTGCAGAACCTGCTGGGGGTGCTCGGCCGCGCTCAGCAGGGTGCGCAAGGTGCTGCGGGCAGTGGCGTGCGCACGGAGTTGCAGGCGGACTGCTACGCCGGGGTGTGGGCATACTACGCGTCCACCGTCAAGCAGGAGAGCACCGGTGTGCCTTACCTGGAGCCGTTGAGCGACAAGGACATCCAAGACGCCCTCGCGGCCGCGGCAGCGGTGGGCGACGACCGTATCCAACAGCAGACGACCGGACGCACCAACCCCGAGACCTGGACGCATGGCTCGGCCGCGCAACGGCAGAAGTGGTTCACTGTCGGATACCAGACTGGCGACCCCAACATCTGCGACACCTTTTCCGCCGCGGACCTGGGGTAGGCGAATTACCAGGGACGAGTCGAGCACTGCACGCCGCTGCCGCCGTCCTGCGACACCACCACCTGGCCGTCTACAACAATCTCGCAGTGGAACTCCGGATTGACCCGCAGGCCGCCGCTGGCGGTGACGATCGCCCACTGGCTCGGGTTTGCCAGCGTGGCGGTATAGACCAGCGGCTGACCGCCAGCGATCGGAGTGTGCAAGGTAATCATGTACTTCGATGAATCGGCATTGAAAGCCGCCATGCTGGGCGGATCGGCGCTCATGTACCGAATGTTGGCCATCAGGTCGCTGGTGGTCGTGACGGTGTAGGTCACCTGATGCCCGACCGGATCCGCGCGGGCAATCGCCGGGATGACCCCGCTGAGCGCGGCTCCGGCAAACGTCACCAGCGCGACGGCGCTTGGCACTGTGCGCACGGACGTCATATCTAAAACGCTACCGGATGCGTTACCGACGCCGGCCGGCACTGCATGCGATGACCGTCGCCCGCCATCCGGGCAAGCCGAATTGCGTGAGCCGCACCGCCATTAGCAGCCGAAAGCTGTCGTTGGCCTCGGGCTTCGCGCTCTGGAGGCGATCGCTGGTGTGAGCGTCTACGCAGTTCAGAAAGCCTTTCCGAGCAACGCGCCGAGGTAACTTCAGATTTCGGCAGCCGGTTTACCCGCAGGTAAACCAGGGCGGGTATGAAACGTGAGTGGGCGCCGATCTGAAGCAGCCGCAGGATGCCGATTCACCCCCGAAAGGGGTTAGCCGCCGTAGGTTCCTGACGACGGGCGCGGCAGCGGTTGTTGGGACAGGTGTCGGCGCGGGCGGGACCGCGCTGCTGTCGTCACACCCCCGGGGTCCTGCCGTCTGGTATCAACGTGGTCGGAGCGGCGCGCCTCCGGTGGGTGGTCTGCACCTGCAGTTCGGCCGGAATGCCAGCACCGAAATGGTGGTGTCCTGGCATACCACGGACACCGTCGGCAATCCGCGAGTCATGCTGGGCACGCCAACCTCTGGCTTCGGCAGCGTCGTGGTGGCCGAGACCCGGTCGTACCGGGATGCGAAGTCCAATACCGAGGTGCGCGTCAACCACGCTCACCTGACCAACCTGACACCCGATACCGACTACGTCTACGCCGCGGTGCACGACGGTACAACTCCGGAGCTCGGGACCGCACGGACCGCACCGTCGGGTCGAAAACCGCTACGCTTCACCAGCTTCGGTGATCAGTCCACTCCCGCGTTGGGCAGACTGGCCGACGGGAGGTACGTCAGCGACAACATCGGATCCCCCTTCGCCGGTGACATCACGATTGCGATCGAGCGTATTGCCCCGTTGTTCAACCTGATCAACGGTGACCTGTGTTACGCCAACCTGGCACAAGACCGAATTCGCACCTGGTCGGACTGGTTTGACAACAACACCCGCTCGGCGCGCTACCGGCCGTGGATGCCGGCAGCGGGCAATCACGAGAACGAAGTCGGTAACGGGCCAATCGGTTATGACGCCTATCAGACCTACTTTGCGGTACCCGACTCGGGATCCAGCCCGCAACTGCGCGGGCTATGGTACTCGTTCACCGCCGGCTCGGTGCGGGTGATCAGCCTGCACAACGATGATGTGTGCTACCAGGACGGTGGCAACTCCTACGTACGCGGCTATTCGGGCGGCGAACAACGGCGCTGGCTGCAAGCCGAACTCGCCAACGCTCGGCGCGACTCGGAAATCGACTGGGTGGTCGTCTGCATGCATCAGACCGCGATCTCCACCGCCGACGACAACAACGGTGCCGACCTCGGAATCCGGCAGGAATGGCTACCGCTGTTCGACCAGTACCAGGTCGACCTGGTGGTGTGCGGCCACGAACACCACTACGAGCGGTCACATCCGCTGCGCGGGGCCCTGGGCACCGATACCCGAACACCGATACCCGTCGACACCCGCAGCGACCTCATCGACTCAACCCGGGGAACCGTGCACCTGGTAATCGGTGGGGGCGGCACGTCGAAGCCGACCAACGCGCTGCTCTTCCCGCAGCCTCGGTGCCAGGTGATAACCGGCGTCGGGGATTTTGATCCCGCGATCCGGCGTAAGCCGTCCATATTCGTGCTCGAGGATGCGCCGTGGTCGGCGTTCCGCGACCGCGATAATCCTTACGGCTTCGTGGCCTTCGACGTCGACCCGGGTCAACCCGGCGGCACTACCTCGATCAAGGCGACGTATTACGCGGTGACTGGGCCGTTCGGGGGACTCACCGTCATCGACCAATTCACCTTGACCAAGCCGCGCGGCGGATAGCTCAGAACAGGGTCGCCTGAACGGGTACCAGTGCCGCTTCGGTCTCCGGCGGCGCCGGGCGATGATCACCCGCCAACCGATACTTTGCGATCAGCGGTGCCACCCGTTCCCGCAGCATCTCGCGGTAGCTCGGCGGTAGATATGGCCCGCGCCGGTACAGTTCGCGGTACCGGCTGACCAGTTCGGGATGCGCGCGGGCCAGCCAGCACATGAACCAGCCGCGCGTCGAACCCCGCAGATGCAGGCCAAAGACCGTTACACCGGTGGCGCCTGCGGCCGCGATCTGGCCCAACAGTTGGTCAAGGTGCTCGCCGGAGTCGGTGAGTTGTGGCAGCACCGGCGCGACCATCACGTGACAGTCCAAGCCGGCGGCGCGAATTGCGGTAATGAGCGCCAGCCGCGCCTGCGGTGTTGGCGTACCCGACTCGACATCCCGGTGCAGCTCCGGGTCGCCAACGGCCAGCGACACCGCCACCGACACCGGCACTTGTTGGGCGGCCTCGGCGATCAACGGCAAGTCCCGTCGCAGCAGGGTGCCCTTGGTCAGGATCGACAGCGGCGTACCGGATGCCGCCAGCGCGCCGATGATGCCCGGCATCAGGGCGTAGCGGCCCTCCGCGCGCTGGTAGGGGTCGGTGTTGGTGCCCAACGCGACGGTCTCGCGCCGCCAGGACGGCCGGCGCAACTCGTGACGCAGCACAGCGGCGACGTTGGTCTTGACCACCACCTGGGTGTCGAAGTCGGTGCCCGGATTGAAGTCCAGGTACTCGTGGGTGGGGCGGGCGAAACAATAGCGACAAGCATGCGAGCAGCCGCGGTAGCCGTTGACGGTGTAGCGAAACGGCAACGCGGCCGCGTTGGGCACCTTGTTCAGCGCTGATTTGCACAACACCTCGTGGAAGGTGATGCCGTCGAATTGTGGCGCGCGAACGCTGCGGACCAGGCCGATCCGCTGCAACCCCGGCAGCGCCCCGTCGTCAACGGGCATCCCGTTCACCGCGACGGCTTGCCGGGCCCAACGCATACCATTATTCGAACAACCGTTCTATACTTTGTCAACGCTGGCCGCTACCGAGCGCCGCACAGGATGTGATATGCCATCTCTGCCCGCACAGACAGGAGCCAGGCCTTATGACAGCATTCGGCGTCGAGCCCTACGGGCAGCCGAAGTACCTAGAAATCGCCGGGAAGCGCATGGCGTATATCGACGAAGGCAAGGGTGACGCCATCGTCTTTCAGCACGGCAACCCCACGTCGTCTTACTTGTGGCGCAACATCATGCCGCACTTGGAAGGGCTGGGCCGGCTGGTGGCCTGCGATCTGATCGGGATGGGCGCGTCGGACAAGCTCAGCCCATCGGGACCCGACCGCTATAGCTATGGCGAGCAACGAGACTTTTTGTTCGCGCTCTGGGATGCGCTCGACCTCGGCGACCACGTGGTACTGGTGCTGCACGACTGGGGCTCGGCGCTCGGCTTCGACTGGGCTAACCAGCATCGCGACCGAGTGCAGGGGATCGCGTTCATGGAAGCGATCGTCACCCCGATGACGTGGGCGGACTGGCCGCCGGCCGTGCGGGGTGTGTTCCAGGGTTTCCGATCGCCTCAAGGCGAGCCAATGGCGTTGGAGCACAACATCTTTGTCGAACGGGTGCTGCCCGGGGCGATCCTGCGACAGCTCAGCGACGAGGAAATGAACCACTATCGGCGGCCATTCGTGAACGGCGGCGAGGACCGTCGCCCCACGTTGTCGTGGCCACGAAACCTTCCAATCGACGGTGAGCCCGCCGAGGTCGTCGCGTTGGTCAACGAGTACCGGAGCTGGCTCGAGGAAACCGACATGCCGAAACTGTTCATCAACGCCGAGCCCGGCGCGATCATCACCGGCCGCATCCGTGACTATGTCAGGAGCTGGCCCAACCAGACCGAAATCACAGTGCCCGGCGTGCATTTCGTTCAGGAGGACAGCCCAGAGGAAATCGGTGCGGCCATAGCACAGTTCGTCCGGCGGCTCCGGTCGGCGGCCGGCGTCTGACCGCAACCGGGCCTCATGCTAGGCCACCGGCGACCGACGGACTTCCCGCGCGAGCCGCTCCAAAAGCCTCAGCCGCTCGGGGTGGTCGGCTCGTCAAACGACAGCCCTATCAGCCGAGACACCACGTTGTGCAGCGCGTCAAACACCTCCAGGATCTCTTCTCGGCTACTCGAAACCCATGTTTGAAACGTATGACGCCCACCGACAAGAATGGCCGCCTTGAGGCCCTGCGGCCACGGTGGCGCAAGTGATTTCGGTGACTCCGGCTGGAAGCGGCGACTACCCAGCCAGCCGCGAAATTACTTCGGCCACAACCGAATCCATCGAGACCGAAACTTGCTCACCCGTCGTCAAGTCCTTCACTGCGACCGTCCCGGCCTCGATGTCGCGGTCGCCCGCTACCAACGCAACACGGGCGCCGGAACGAGCGGCCGCGCGCATCGCGCCTTTGAGCCCGCGATCACCATAGGCAAGGTCAACCCGCACCCCGGCCGCGCGCAGTCGTCCAGCCAGCACCGCCAGCCTGAGCTTGGCCGCCTCGCCAAGCGGCACGCCGAACACGTCGCACCGGGCGCTGTCCCCCGCCGTCTTGCCCTCGGCCCGCAGCGCCAGCACGGTCCGGTCCACGCCCAGCCCGAACCCGATGCCCGACAAGTCCTGCCCGCCAAGCTGGTGCATCAGGCCGTCGTAGCGCCCCCCGCCGCCGATCCCCGATTGCGCACCAAGCCCGTCATGGACGAACTCGAAGGCGGTCTTGGTGTAGTAGTCCAGGCCGCGCACCATGCGCGGGTTGATGACATAGGGCACTCCAAGCGCGTCCAGATGGGCGAGCACGGTGTCGAAATGCTGCTTGGCGACATCAGACAGATGATCCAGCAACACCGGCGCCGACGCCGTCATCGCACGCAATTCGGGTCGCTTGTCGTCGAGCACCCGCAGCGGATTGATCCCTGCGCGCCTGCGGGTGTCCTCGTCGAGATCGAGTCCAAACAAGAACTCCTGCAACAGTTCCCGGTACTGCGGACGGCAACTCTCGTCTCCCAGGGAGGTGATTTCCAGCCGGAACCCGTCGAGACCCAACGAGCGGAACCCGGCGTCGGCAATGGCGATCACCTCGGCGTCCAACGCCGGGTCGTCGACGCCGATCGCCTCCACCCCGACTTGCTGTAACTGGCGATACCGGCCGGCCTGCGGACGCTCGTAGCGGAAAAACGGGCCCGCATAACACAACTTCACCGGCAGCGCGCCGCGATCCAGCCCGTGTTCGATCACCGCACGCACCACCCCGGCGGTGCCCTCGGGCCGCAGCGTCACCGAGCGGTCGCCACGGTCGGCGAACGTATACATCTCCTTGGACACCACGTCGGTGGATTCACCCACGCCCCGGGCGAACAGGGCGGTGTCCTCGAAGATGGGCAGCTCGATGTGGCTATAGCCGGCTTGACGGGCCGCCGCGAGCAGCCCGTCGCGCACCGCGACGAACTGCGCCGAGTCGGGCGGGACGTAGTCCGGTACCCCCTTGGGGGCCGAAAATGACGAGAATTCCGTCACCGGCTCAAGCCCTCAAGGAACGGATTGAAGCGCCGCTCGGCCCCAATGGTGGTGGAGTTGCCGTGCCCGGGCAGCACCACCGTGCTGTCGTCGAGCACCAGGAGTTTGTCGACGATGGAGCGCAACAGGTCGCGGCCGCTGCCGCCGGCCAAGTCGGTGCGGCCTATCGCACGCTCGAACAGGGTGTCACCGGTGAACACGATGTCCTTGTCGTTGTTGGTCGCCTGCAGGACCCGGAAGACCACCGACCCGCGGGTGTGACCCGGTGTGTGATCGATGTTGACCGAGATGCCGCCGAGGTCGATCTTGTCGCCGTCTCGGTCCAGCTCCACAACCTGTTTAGGCTCACGAAAGAACGCACCCGCAACCAGCTGCGCTATCCGCGGGCCCAGGCCGTAGATGGGGTCGGTCAGCATGAACCGGTCGGCGGGATGCACATAGGTGGGGCAGCCGAAGGTGTCTGAGACCTTCTGCGCGGACCAGATGTGATCGATGTGTCCGTGGGTGAGCAGCACCGCGGCAGGGGTCAGCCGGTTCTTGTCGAGGATGCGACGCAGCGTGCCCATCGCACCCTGGCCCGGATCGACGATGACGGCGTCGGTTCCGGGCCGCTCGGCCAGCACATAACAGTTACACGCCAGCAACCCCGCAGGAAATCCGGTGATCAACACGGTTCCCAGTTTCCCATCCCCGGCGTCCGGGGACGAGGCGGGCCGCGAACATGGGCCACTTGACACCGGTCGCGGCGCCCCGATTAGCCTGTGCTTTCGTGCCGACCAATGCTCAGCGACGTGCCACAGCCAAACGCAAACTCGAACGACAACTAGAGCGCCGCGCCAAGCAAGCCAAACGCCGTCGCATCTTGACTATCGTCGGTGGCTCACTCGCAGCGGTGGCCGTGATCGTCGCGGTAGTCGTCACGGTGGTGGTCAACAAGGACGACCACCAGAGCACCACGTCAGCAACCCCCACCGACTCGGCCTCGACCAGCCCCCCGCAGGCCGCGACCGCTCCCCCGCTGCCGCCGTTCAAGCCGTCGGCCAACCTCGGCGCCAACTGCCAGTACCCGCCGTCGCCGGACAAGGCCGTCAAACCGGTCAAGTTGCCCCGGACCGGCAAGGTACCCACCGACCCGGCCCAGGTCAGCGTGAGCATGGTGACCAACCAGGGCAACATCGGTCTAATGCTGGCCAACAACGAATCGCCGTGTACGGTCAATAGTTTCGTCAGCCTCGCGCAGCAGGGTTTCTTCAAGGGCACCACTTGTCACCGGCTGACCACCTCACCAATGTTGGCGGTTCTGCAATGCGGCGACCCTAAGGGCGACGGCACGGGCGGTCCGGGCTACCAGTTCGCCAACGAATACCCCACCGACCAATACTCGGCGAACGACCCCAAGTTGAACGAGCCCGTCATCTATCCGCGCGGGACACTGGCCATGGCCAACGCCGGCCCTAATACCAACAGCAGCCAGTTCTTCATGGTCTACCGGGACTCAAAGCTGCCACCCCAATACACCGTGTTCGGCACGATCCAGGCCGACGGACTGACCACCCTGGACAAGATCGCCAAGGCCGGCGTCGCCGGTGGCGGCGAAGACGGCAAGCCCGCCACCGAAGTCACCATCACGTCGGTGCTGCTGGATTAGCCCGACGCTCGCCGAGCAGACACAGAATCGCACGAAATCAGCCCGCCCAATGCGATTCTGCGTCTGCTCGGCGGAGAAAAGCGCGCTACGCGGCCGAGGTCACCCGGTAGACGTCGTAGACACCTTCGACGTTGCGGACGGCGTTGAGCAGGTGCCCGAGGTGCTTGGGGTCACCCATCTCGAAGGTGAATCGACTGATCGCCACCCGGTCCCCCGAAGTGGTGACCGACGCGGACAGGATATTGACCTTCTCGTCGGCCAGTGCGCGCGTCACATCCGACAGCAGCCGGTGCCGGTCGAGTGCCTCGACCTGGATTGCCACCAGAAACACCGACGACGGCGACGGCGCCCATAGCACCTCGATGATGCGCTCGGCCTGCTGCTGCAGCGATGCGGCGTTGGTGCAGTCGGTGCGGTGCACACTGACCCCGCCGCCACGGGTGACGAACCCCATAATCACATCGCCCGGAACCGGCGTGCAGCACTTGGCCAGCTTGGTCAGCACGCCCGGGGCGCCGGGGACGGAGACCCCGACATCGTCGGTGCTGCGTGGGCGCCGCGGCATGGTCGCCGGCGTGGACCGCTCGGCGAGTTCCTCTTCCGCCTGGTCGATACCGCCGAGCTCGGCCAACAACCGCTGCACGACGTGTTTCGCCGACACGTGCCCCTCACCGATGGCGGTATAGAGTGCTGACACGTCCGCGTAGTGCAGCTCGCGGGCCACCGCCGCCATGGACTCACCATTGACCAAGCGCTGCAACGGAAGTCCACCGCGGCGCACCTCGCGGGCCATCGCATCCTTACCGGTCTCCAACGCCTCCTCACGCCGCTCCTTGGCGAACCACTGGCGGATCTTCGTCTTTGCGCGCGGCGACACCACGAACTGCTGCCAGTCCCGCGACGGCCCGGCGTTCGGCGCCTTGGACGTGAAAACCTCGACAACTTCTCCGTTTTCCAGCTTGCGTTCCAGCGCTACCAACCGGCCGTTCACTCGGGCGCCGATGCAGCGGTGGCCCACCTCTGTGTGCACCGCGTAAGCGAAGTCCACCGGCGTCGAACCGGTTGGCAGCGTGATCACGTCGCCCTTGGGGGTAAACACGAAAATCTCTTGCACCGCAAGGTCGTAGCGCAATGATTCCAAGAACTCACCGGGGTCGGCCGCCTCACGTTGCCAGTCGAGCAGCTGACGCATCCAGGCCATGTCGTCGATCTCCGCGGCGGCATGCGGATGAAGAACACCGTTGCGGCCCTTGGCTTCTTTGTAGCGCCAATGCGCGGCGATGCCGTATTCGGCGGTGCGGTGCATGTCGCGGGTACGGATCTGCACTTCCAGCGGCTTGCCCTCAGGCCCGACCACAGTGGTGTGCAGTGACTGGTACACACCGTATCTGGGCTGGGCGATGTAGTCCTTGAACCGACCCGCCATCGGCTGCCATAGCGAATGCACTACGCCGACAGCCGCGTAGCAGTCCCGGATTTCGTCGCACAGGATGCGCACACCGACCAGGTCGTGGATGTCGTCGAAGTCGCGGCCCTTAACGATCATCTTCTGGTAGATCGACCAATAGTGCTTGGGGCGGCCCTCCACCGTCGCCTTGATCTTCGACGCGGTCAGCGTGTTGACGATTTCGGCACGCACCTTGGCCAGGTAGGTGTCCCGGGACGGCGCGCGACCGGCGACCAGCCGGACGATCTCCTCGTACTTCTTGGGATGCAGGATCGCGAAGGACAGGTCCTCCAACTCCCACTTGACGCTGGCCATGCCCAGCCGATGCGCCAGGGGTGCAATGACTTCCAACGTCTCACGGGCCTTGCGGGCCTGCTTCTCCGGCGGCAAGAAGCGCATGGTGCGCATGTTGTGTAACCGGTCAGCCACCTTTATCACCAGCACCCGCGGATCGCGGGCCATCGCGGTGATCATCTTGCGAATAGTCTCGCCTTCGGCGGCGCTGCCCAACACCACCCGATCCAGCTTGGTCACCCCGTCGACGAGATGGCCCACCTCTTCGCCGAATTCCTCGGTCAACGCCTCCAGGGTGTAACCGGTGTCCTCGACGGTGTCGTGCAGCAGCGCGGCCACCAAAGTGGTGGTGTCCATGCCCAACTCGGCCAGAATGTTGGCAACGGCCAACGGGTGGGTGATGTAGGGATCACCGGACTGCCGCAACTGGCTGGCATGCCTTTGGTCAGCGACCTCGTAGGCTCGCTGCAAGATCGACAGGTCGGCCTTGGGATAGATCTCCCGGTGCACCGCCACCAACGGCTCGAGCACCGGATTGGTGGTGCTGCGCTGGGCGGTCATCCGCCGGGCCAATCGGGCCCGCACCCGACGCGACGCGCTGATGCTGGTCTTAAGAGTCTCGACCGGCGACTCGGGCGTCTCGAGAGCGGGCTCGAGAGCCGCAGAAGCCTCCGTGGGCGGTGCAACCGCTTGCGCCGTGAGCTGGTCCTCGGCCACGTTCGTCACCTCCGACCTAGAGGATATCCCTCACAGGCGGCTCAGGCTGTGCACCGGCAGCGGTGCGAGCGCCGCGCGACCGCTCAACCCCGCAAGTTCCACCACTACGGCCGCCCCGGCCACGTTGGCGCCACCGCGCTCAAGCAGGCGTCGCGTCGCGCCGATGGTGCCGCCGGTTGCTAACACGTCGTCAATGATCACGACACGGCGGCCCGCAACCTCGATGCCCTCAGCGAGAATCTCCAGAGTGGCGGCGCCGTACGCCCTGTAGTACTCCTCGCTGAGCACCGGCCGGGGCAGCTTGCCGCCCTTGCGAACGGCCAGCACACCCACTTCGAGCCGGGTGGCGACCGCGGCTGCCACCAGAAACCCGCGGGCGTCGACGCCGGCCACCAGGTCAGCTCCGGACGCCCGATCGGCCAGCGCTTCGGTTACCGCGGCCAATCCTCTTCGGTCGGCGAATAGCGGGGTGAGGTCCTTGAACTCGACGCCGGGAACCGGAAAGTCGGCCACATCCCGGGTCAGCGACGCAACCACGTCGGCCACAGATATGGCTGAGCTCCGGCGGGACTCACCGAGCGCCAATACCCGCCCGTCGTCGACCCAACGCTGCCGGCGGCGCTTCCCCCGTGCCTTTAAGGAGAGCCCCGTCGCGATCACGTTCAACACGTAGTCACCAGCCCATGTACCGCCATGGCACACATCCTCTCCCAGACAGCCCGGAGCACCTGCGACACTACGCTCCGATAGGTCCGCTTCTCGTCGTGGAATTCTGTCAATTACCTGCAGATGGCACTGGCCATCGTCACCGCGCCAGCGCCCAGCGATCCATGTTCCACCCTGCCCCCCATCGCGTCGGATTCCTGCTCACCGCATACATTTTCGTCGACATCAACAACGTGCGCTGCTGCCGGTACAACGGCAAGGTTGGCATCTCATCCCAGAGCACCGGCGCGGCCTCGGCAAGCAACCTGGCCCGCTCGGCGGGGTCGGCCGACACCGCGAGCGCGCTGATGATGCCGTCGATCTGAGCGTTTGCGTACCCCGATAGATTGTTTCCGTTGCCGCTGTGCAAGTCATAGGCATCCATCGCACACGATCCGCTCGATCCGCTGCCGGTGGCCCCACCGGTGCTCGCCAACAATACGTCAATCTTTCCGTCCCGCAGCGCTTGCGGTCCGGGTGTGTCCACCGTCACATCCGAAACGGTGATCCCGGCCGGGGCGCAGGCGTCGGCAATGGTTCCGATGGTGGCCGCCAACCGAGCGTTGGGCCTGCCGTAGCCGATCCGCACGGTCAGCGGCGTACCACCCAGCGCGTCGCGAGCGGCGGCGGGGTCCACCCGGCCGAACTGACGTGCTTCGGCGGCGCCGTCGGCATCGGTGAGGGCATCGTCGGTCGCCGGGGACAGCCGCGAGTTGGCAATCGGAACCCCGGCATCCCGAGCGATCGCGTCCCGGGGTACACACAACGCGAGCGCGCGGCGGGTGCGGCTTTGCGCGAGTGAACCTTGTGGTGCGAAGATCAGCTGCTCGATCCCGGCCGACGGGTAGTCGGTGCGCTGGTAGCTGTCGGGGGTTACCAGGGATCCCGATGAACCGGCCGCGACGTCGACCACGTCGACGCTGCGGTTGTTGACCCGGTCTTGGATATCGGCTCCCTGCGGCCAGACGGTGATCCGCTTCGTGATCGCCTTGGTGCCCCACCAACGATCATTGGCGACGAGCACCACGGCGCCATCGTCCAGGACGGATTCGATCTTGTACGGTCCCGACGAGGGGAAGCGGCTGCGGACTTCGTCGTGGCTGCGGCCCGGCTTGAGGTCCCACGTGGAATTCCACAGTCGCGCAATCTGTTCCACCGCTGACACGTTGTTGCTTAGCAACGCCGCGGTAACATCGATGTGCAGCTGGTCGGCGATCACGTGCGACGGCATCAGCGACGTCGCGGTGAACAGCTGGGAGTGGTCAACGACACTGCGATCCGGGATGAACGACACCCGGGCCTTTTTCTGCCCCGCCGTGCACTCGATGTTGGCGATGTCGACATAGCCGGCCTGCGTAGCAGCGTCGAAGCCGGGAAAGCGGCCGGATTGTGCCGCCCAGGCCAATACCAGGTCGTCACAGGTCACCGGCCTGCCGTCGGAATAGACGGCGTCGTCGGAGATCTGGTAGTCGAGGATCAACGGCGACCCCTCCACCACCGAGACCGTTCCGAAGTCGCGGTCAGCCACCACTTGGCCGTCGGGGCCGTGATAGCCAAACCCGGTGAGAGTCCGGGCGAATGCCTGCGCCCCGGCCGACGCGGCACCGATGACGGTATTGGTGTTGTAGGTGACCAGCGCGCCGTCGACCACGTAGTCGATCTGAGCCGCGGCGCTGCCCGAACACGCGGTCAGCGTGGTTGCGGCGACCAACGTCGCGGTACCAACGACTCGCAGGCCGGCGATGCGCGTATGACGCCGGCGGCGGGGGGCCACCGCGCCTACCGCCGACCGGCGTTCCGCTTGCCGGTCGGACGCCTGGTACCGACGGGACGCACTGGGCGCGCCCCCGGCGCCGGCTTGCTGGAGCCCTGGGCCGCCCGCGGGGCGGATTGGCTGCTGGCCTGCGTGATCCCCACCAGCGACTGTTCATCAGCGGCTGCCGGCTGCTCGCCGCCATCCGTGCTGGCGTCCTCTGATCCCGCCGGCGAGCCGGAGTTACGCCGTTTGAGCACCCGACGGGTGTGGTTGCGCACCAACTCCGTGCGCTCACGGAGGGTAACCAACAGCGGCGTGGCGAAGAAGATTGACGAGTAGGTGCCGATGATGATGCCGATCAGCTGCACCAGCGCCAGGTCTTTGAGAGTGCCGACGCCCAGCAGCCAGACCGCCACCACCATCAGCGCCAACACCGGCAACACGCCGATCAGGCTGGTGTTGATCGACCGCATGAACGTCTGGTTGATCGCCAGGTTGGCCTGCTCGGCGAAGGTGCGCCGGGTGGTGTGCTGGAAGCCATGGGTGTTCTCCTCGACCTTGTCGAACACGATGACGGTGTCATAGAGCGAGAACCCGAGAATGGTCAGCAGGCCGATGACCGTGGCCGGGGTGACTTCGAAACCCACCAGGGAATACACGCCGGCGGTGACGGTCAGGTCGAAGAGCATGGCCGTTATCGCCGAGATGGTCATGTAGCGCTCGTAGCGCACGGTAATGTAGAGGGCGACCAGCACCAGAAACACCACCAGCGCGATCACCGCCTTCTTGGTGATCTGACCGCCCCAGGTCTCCGACACCGCCGAGTCGCTGATGGCCTGCTTGCTGGGCTGACCGTCGGTTCCCTTGGGCCCGAAGGCCTCGAATAGGGCGTCCCGCAGCTTGGCCGTCTGGTCGCTGGTCAGCGTCTCCGAACGAATCTGCACCGTCGCCGAAGCACCGGCCCCGACGATCACCACCGACTGGGGCTCACTGCCGAGGGCCCGGTAGTAGACGTCTTCGACCTGCGCGACTTGGGTGCTGCCACGCGGGAACGACACCGTGGTACCGCCTTTGAAATCGATGCCGAAGGTGAACCCACGAAAGACGATGCTGGCGATGGCCACCGCGACGATCGCACCGCTCACGCCAAACCACAACCGGCGGCGTCCCACTACCTCAAACGCCCCGGTGCCGGTGTACAGGCGCGAAAGGAAGCTATGGTGCCCCAGCTTCGAGGCGGTGTCTGTGGTGCTGTCGCCGTCGGTCCGCGCCACAGCACTCTCGGTGGCCTCGGTGAGTTCGACCGCCGACGTGGCTTCGTCGTCGCGGCCGGTCTTTGCTTTCGACGCCATCGGCTATCCCCGTCCCGTCCGAGCCATGGCCCGGCGTTCGCGTGCGACCTGCTGCACCGCTCCCAGGCCGTTGTATGCCGGCTTGGCCAGCAGCGACGATTTGGACGCCAGATACACCAACGGCCACGTCACCAAGAACACCACGACGAGGTCCAGGATCGTGGTGAGGCCCAGGGTGAACGCGAACCCCTTCACCTGACCGATCGCCAGAAAGTACAGCACGGCAGCGGCCAGGAAAGTGACGGCGTTGCCCGACACGATCGTCTTGCGGGCACGCGCCCAACCGCGCGGCACTGCCGACCGGAACGAACGGCCTTCGCGGATCTCGTCTTTGATGCGTTCGAAGAACACCACGAACGAGTCGGCGGTGGTCCCGATACCGATGATCAGGCCCGCAATACCAGCCAGATCTAGGGTGTAGTTGATATATCGGCCCAAGAGCACCAGGATCGCAAAAACCATTGAGCCAGAAGCCACTAGCGACAAGGCCGTGAGCAGTCCCAGCACTCGGTAGTAGAGCAGCGAATACACCAGCACCAACAGCAGGCCGATCGCACCCGCGATCATGCCCGCGCGCAGCGATGACAACCCCAAGGTCGCCGAAACCGTTTGGGCTTCCGACGGTTCGAAGGACAGCGGCAGCGACCCGTACTTGAGGACGTTGGCGAGCTGGCGTGCGGTCGCCGCGGTGAATGGCGGATCCCCACCGCTGATCTGGGTTCGGCCGCCGGGGATCGCTTCCTGGATCTGCGGTGCACTGACAACCTGCGAGTCCAGGGTGAACGCCGTCTGGGTGCCGATATGGGCGGCGGTGTAGTCGGCCCAGATGTTGGCCGCCGGACCCTTGAACTGCAGGTCGACGACGTAGCCGATGCCGCGCTGGTCCATACCCGAGGTGGCGTTTTGGATCTGGTCGCCGCTGATGATCGACGGCGCCAGCAGGTACGCGGTCTTGTGGTCGGTCGAGCAGGTCACCAACGGCAGTTTCGGGTCGTCGTTGCCGGCCAAAATGTCGTCGCTCTCGCAGCGGGTCGCCTGGAATTGCAGTGCAACCATCTGCATGTATTGGTTGGTGCTCTGCCGCAGCTTCTTCTCCTGGGCGATGCGCTCGGCGAGATCCTTGCGCGGATCCGTGGCCGGCGCCTCAGCGGGCGGCGCCGGCGGCGGGCTGGCCGGTGAGGTCGGGTTGGGCGATGGCGCCGGGTCCTGCGGATAGGGCCGCGGTTGGGCCCCAGGTTGCGGTGAAGCCGGCGCCCCCGATTGGGCTGGCGGCGGTGCGGCGGGTTGACCGGGCGGCTGCGGTTCGGCGCTGGGTGCCGGCTGCGGTTCTTCGGCTGCGGGCTGCGCCGGCATCGAGTTGAGCACCGGCCGGATGTACAGCCGAGCGGTCTGTCCGAGGTTGCGTGCCTCGCTGCCGTCGTTGCCGGGCACCGTGATGACCAGGTTGTCACCGTCGACGACCACCTCCGACCCGGACACTCCCAGCCCGTTGACCCGCGCGCTGATGATTTGCTGCGCCTGTGCCAGCGCTTCCCGGCTCGGGGCCGAGCCGTCCGGTGTGCGCGCGGTCAGCGTGACCCTGGTGCCGCCCTGCAGGTCAATGCCGAGTTTGGGGGCGGTGTGCTTGTCCCCGGTGAAAAACACCAGCAAATAGATGCCGATCAGCATCACCAGGAACACCGACAGGTAACGGGCAGGGTGCACCGGCGCCGAAGACGATGCCACGTTCCTTGTATCTCCTCGAGAATCAGTTTTCTACCCCCGACAGAGCCTACGTGTCGCGCCGGGGCGCGTCGCGCAAGCGGCTCGTCGGTTCCGGTCGGCCGGTTGCCGGTCAGGAATCGTTGGTCACCCGGCGCTCGCCGGCCACGTCGTCAACATCCTTGTCAAGGTCCTCGTTGAGCTCCTCGTCGATGTCGTCGTCCGGCAGAATTCGGTCACGAATCGCCAACTTCATCCACGTGGTGACCACCCCGGGCGCGATCTCGAGGTCGATGGTGTCGTCGGCAATGGCGACGATGGTGGCTTCCAGCCCAGAAGTCGTGTGTACCCGCTCCCCGGGCTGCAACGAGTCGTGCAGATCGATGGTGGCTTGCATGGCCCGTCGCTGGCGGCGCGACGCGAAGTACATGAACCCACCCATGATGAGCAGGAACGGCAAGAACAAAACGAAACTCTCCATCAACCCGTCTTTCGTATTGGTATTGCGATCACGGTGCCAGGCCTACCCGCGGGCCGCGCACCTGGTAACAGTCCAGTGTGCCCGTCCAGTCTGGCAGGCCGGAAACATCGGTCAGCAGATAGGCTTTACCAGCGATGTGAACCGGCGAGCCGGGTGAGGAGGATCTGTGGCCAGCCTGCAGCAGAGTCGGCGCCTGGTCACCGAAATCCCCGGTCCCGCATCGCAGGCACTGACTCACCGCCGGGCGGCGGCGGTGTCCAGCGGTGTTGGGGTCACCCTGCCGGTGTTCGTAGCCCGCGCCGGCGGCGGCATCGTGGAAGACGTGGACGGTAACCGGCTCATCGACCTGGGTTCGGGCATCGCAGTGACGACGATCGGCAACTCGTCGCCACGCGTGGTGGATGCGGTGCGCACGCAGGTGGCCGAATTTACCCACACCTGCTTCATGGTGACGCCATACGAGGGGTACGTGGCCGTCGCCGAGCAACTCAACCGGATTACCCCAGGTTCGGGCCCCAAGCGCTCGGTGTTGTTCAATTCCGGCGCCGAGGCAGTCGAGAACGCCGTCAAGATCGCACGCTCCTACACCGGCAAGCCCGCGGTGGTGGCGTTCGACCACGCCTACCACGGTCGCACCAACCTAACGATGGCGCTGACCGCCAAGTCGATGCCCTACAAGAGCGGCTTCGGTCCGTTCGCGCCGGAGATCTACCGAGCGCCATTGTCTTACCCCTATCGGGACGGCCTCCTCGATAAGCAACTGGCTACCAATGGTGAGCTAGCCGCGGCCCGAGCCATCGGCGTCATCGACAAGCAGGTAGGCGCGAACAACCTGGCCGCCCTCGTCATCGAACCGATCCAGGGCGAAGGCGGTTTCATCGTTCCGGCCGAAGGGTTCCTACCTGCCCTCCTCGATTGGTGCCGCAAGAACCATGTGGTGTTCATCGCCGACGAGGTGCAAACCGGCTTTGCCCGTACCGGGGCGATGTTCGCCTGCGAGCACGAGGGCCCCGACGGTCTAGAGCCCGACCTGATCTGCACGGCCAAAGGCATCGCCGATGGATTGCCGCTGTCGGCGGTCACCGGCCGCGCCGAGATCATGAACGCCCCGCACGTGGGCGGCCTGGGCGGCACGTTCGGCGGCAACCCGGTGGCCTGTGCGGCCGCGCTGGCCACCATCGCAACCATCGAAAGCGACGGGCTGATCGAGCGGGCCCGCCAGATCGAACGCCTGGTGACCGACCGGTTGACGACGCTGCAGGCCGTCGACGACCGGATCGGCGACGTGCGTGGTCGCGGCGCCATGATCGCCGTAGAGCTGGTCAAATCCGGAACCACCGAGCCCGACGCCGGGCTGACCGAGCGGCTGGCGACCGCGGCCCACGCCGCCGGCGTCATCATTTTGACCTGCGGCATGTTCGGCAACATCATCCGGCTACTGCCGCCGCTGACCATCGGCGACGAGCTGCTGAGTGAGGGGCTGGACATCGTGTGCGCGATCTTGGCCGACCTCTGACGGCCTGCCGGCCCCGACTGCGTCATCCCGTGCCGCATCTCACAGCCGATCAGCAGCAGGCTTGCATTGTGTAATATATTTACTTTAGCTAACGTTCTATTGGTCGGGCGCAGCGCCGCGCCGTCGATTTCCCACCCTTTCCGGCACGCCGAGGTGACCGCATGTCGATCAACGATCAGCGACTGACACGCCGCGTCGAGGACCTATACGCCAGCGACGCCCAGTTCGCCGCCGCCAGTCCCAACGAGGCGATCACCCAGGCGATCGACCAGCCCGGGGTCGCGCTTCCACAGCTCATCCGTATGGTCATGGAGGGCTACGCCGATCGGCCGGCACTCGGCCAGCGTGCGCTCCGCTTCGTCACCGACCCCGACAGCGGCCGCACCATGGTCGAGCTACTGCCGCGGTTCGAGACCATCACCTACCGCGAACTGTGGGCCCGCGCCGGCACATTGGCCACCGCGTTGAGCGCTGAGCCCGCGATCCGGCCGGGCGACCGGGTTTGCGTGCTGGGCTTCAACAGCGTCGACTACACAACCATCGACATCGCGCTGATCCGGTTGGGCGCCGTGTCGGTTCCACTGCAGACCAGTGCGCCGGTCACCGGGTTGCGCCCGATCGTCACCGAGACCGAGCCGACGATGATCGCCACCAGCATCGACAATCTTGGCGACGCCGTCGAAGTGCTGGCCGGTCACGCCCCGGCCCGGCTGGTCGTATTCGATTACCACGGCAAGGTTGACACCCACCGCGAGGCCGTCGAAGCCGCCCGAGCTCGGTTGGCCGGCTCGGTGACCATCGACACACTTGCCGAACTGATCGAACGCGGCAGGGCGCTGCCGGCCACACCCATTGCCGACAGCGCCGACGACGCGCTGGCGCTGCTGATTTACACCTCGGGTAGTACCGGCGCACCCAAAGGCGCCATGTATCGCGAGAGCCAGGTGATGAGCTTCTGGCGCAAGTCGAGTGGCTGGTTCGAGCCGAGCGGTTACCCCTCGATCACGCTGAACTTCATGCCGATGAGCCACGTCGGGGGCCGTCAGGTGCTCTACGGGACGCTTTCCAACGGCGGTACCGCCTACTTCGTCGCCAAGAGCGACCTGTCGACGCTGTTCGAGGACCTCGCCCTGGTGCGGCCCACAGAATTGTGCTTCGTGCCGCGCATCTGGGACATGGTGTTCGCAGAGTTCCACAGCGAGGTCGACCGCCGCTTGGTGGACGGCGCCGATCGAGCGGCGCTGGAAGCGCAGGTGAAGGCCGAGCTGCGGGAGAACGTGCTCGGCGGACGGTTTGTCATGGCGCTGACCGGTTCCGCGCCGATCTCCGCTGAGATGACGGCGTGGGTCGAGTCCCTGCTGGCCGACGTGCATTTGGTGGAGGGTTACGGCTCCACCGAGGCCGGGATGGTCCTGAACGACGGCATGGTGCGGCGCCCCGCGGTGATCGACTACAAGCTGGTCGACGTGCCCGAGCTGGGCTACTTCGGCACCGATCAGCCCTACCCCCGGGGCGAGCTGCTGGTCAAGACGCAAACCATGTTCCCCGGCTACTACCAGCGCCCGGATGTCACCGCCGAGGTGTTCGACCCCGACGGCTTCTACCGGACCGGGGACATCATGGCCAAAGTAGGCCCCGACCAGTTCGTCTACCTCGACCGCCGCAACAACGTGCTAAAGCTCTCCCAGGGCGAGTTCATCGCCGTGTCGAAGCTCGAGGCGGTGTTCGGCGACAGCCCGCTGGTCCGACAGATCTTCATCTACGGCAACAGTGCCCGGGCCTACCCGCTGGCGGTGGTTGTCCCGTCCGGGGACGCGCTTTCTCGCCATGGCATCGAGAATCTCAAGCCCGTGATCAGCGAGTCCCTGCAGGAGGTAGCGAGGGCGGCCGGCCTGCAATCCTACGAGATTCCACGCGACTTCATCATCGAAACCACGCCGTTCACCCTGGAGAACGGCCTGCTCACCGGCATCCGCAAGCTGGCACGCCCGCAGTTGAAGAAGTTCTATGGCGAACGTCTCGAGCGGCTCTATACCGAGCTGGCCGATAGCCAATCCAACGAGCTGCGCGAGCTGCGGCAAAGCGGTCCCGATGCGCCGGTGCTTCCGACGCTGTGCCGTGCCGCGGCTGCGTTGCTGGGCTCTACCGCTGCGGATGTGCGGCCGGACGCGCACTTCGCCGACCTGGGTGGTGACTCGCTCTCGGCGCTGTCGTTGGCCAACCTGCTGCACGAGATCTTCGGCGTCGACGTGCCGGTGGGTGTCATTGTCAGCCCGGCAAGCGACCTGCGGGCCCTGGCCGACCACATCGAAGCAGCGCGCACCGGCGTCAGGCGACCCAGCTTCGCCTCGATACACGGTCGCTCCGCGACGGAAGTGCACGCCAGCGACCTCACGCTGGACAAGTTCATCGACGCTGCCACCCTGGCCGCAGCCCCGAACCTGCCGGCACCGAGCGCCCAAGTGCGCACCGTACTGCTGACCGGCGCCACCGGCTTTTTGGGTCGCTACCTGGCGCTGGAATGGCTCGACCGCATGGACCTGGTCAACGGCAAGCTGATCTGCCTGGTCCGCGCCAGATCCGACGAGGAAGCACAAGCCCGGCTGGACGCGACGTTCGATAGCGGCGACCCGTATTTGGTGCGGCACTACCGCGAATTGGGCGCCGGCCGCCTCGAGGTGCTCGCCGGCGACAAGGGCGAGGCCGACCTGGGCCTGGACCGGGTCACCTGGCAGCGGCTAGCCGACACGGTGGACCTGATCGTGGACCCCGCGGCCCTGGTCAACCACGTGCTGCCGTATAGCCAGCTGTTCGGCCCAAACGCGGCGGGCACCGCCGAGTTGCTTCGGCTGGCGCTGACCGGCAAGCGCAAGCCATACATCTACACCTCGACGATCGCCGTGGGCGAGCAGATCCCGCCGGAGGCGTTCACCGAGGACGCCGACATCCGGGCCATCAGCCCGACCCGCAGGATCGACGACAGCTACGCCAACGGCTACGCGAACAGCAAGTGGGCCGGCGAGGTGCTGCTGCGCGAAGCTCACGAGCAGTGCGGCCTGCCGGTGACGGTCTTCCGCTGCGACATGATCCTGGCCGACACCAGCTATACCGGTCAGCTCAACCTGCCGGACATGTTCACCCGGCTGATGCTGAGCCTGGCCGCTACCGGCATCGCACCCGGTTCGTTCTATGAGCTGGATGCGCACGGCAATCGGCAACGCGCCCACTATGACGGCTTGCCGGTCGAATTCGTCGCAGAAGCCATTTGCACCCTTGGGACACATAGCCCGGACCGTTTTGTCACCTACCACGTGATGAACCCCTACGACGACGGCATCGGGCTGGACGAGTTCGTCGACTGGCTCAACTCCCCAACTAGCGGGTCCGGTTGCACGATCCAGCGGATCGCCGACTACGGCGAGTGGCTGCAGCGGTTCGAGACTTCGCTGCGTGCCTTGCCGGATCGCCAGCGCCACGCCTCGCTGCTGCCCTTGCTGCACAACTACCGAGAGCCTGCAAAGCCGATATGCGGGTCAATCGCGCCCACCGACCAGTTCCGCGCTGCCGTCCAAGAAGCGAAAATCGGTCCGGACAAAGACATTCCGCACCTCACGGCGGCGATCATCGCGAAGTACATCAGCAACCTGCGACTGCTCGGGCTGCTGTGATCGGGCCTGGCCGCCGCGGCGCCGGGTAACCAAGCAGCCCGTTACGCCCAGTTCGCCTATGAGAAGGCAGTAAGAAGCGCGAAAAATGGCAGACCCCGACGGAGGCCCTCTGAAAGAGTCTTGATCATCAGGGCGCGTGACATGTGTCACATGACGGGTTGGGAGGGTGGCTGATGTCGTTTGTCACGGCAGCTCCAGAGATGCTGGCGACGGCGGCGCAGAATGTCGCGAATATCGGCACATCGCTGAGTGCGGCAAACGCGACGGCAGCGGCGTCCACGACCTCGGTGCTGGCGGCCGGAGCCGACGAGGTATCGCAGGCTATCGCAAGGCTGTTCAGTGATTACGCCACGCACTATCAGTCGCTGAACGCTCAAGCCGCGGCATTTCATCACAGCTTCGTGCAAACGTTGAACGCCGCCGGTGGCGCCTATTCGAGCGCCGAGGCGGCCAACGCTTCGGCGCAGGCGTTGGAACAGAATCTGTTGGCCGTGATCAATGCGCCCGCCCAGGCGTTGTTCGGGCGTCCCCTGATCGGCAATGGCGCGAATGGAACAGCGGCCAGCCCCAACGGCGGTGATGGTGGGATTTTGTACGGCAACGGCGGCAACGGCTTCTCCCAAACGACCGCCGGGGTGGCCGGCGGCGCCGGTGGTTCCGCGGGCCTGATCGGCAACGGCGGCAATGGTGGCGCCGGTGGGGCCGGTGCTGCCGGCGGGGCCGGCGGCGCCGGCGGATGGCTGCTCGGCAACGGTGGCGCCGGCGGTCCCGGCGGCCCAACGGACGTTCCTGCCGGCACAGGTGGAGCCGGCGGGGCCGGCGGCGACGCCCCATTGATCGGCTGGGGCGGCAACGGCGGGCCCGGCGGTTTCGCTGCTTTTGGAAACGGTGGGGCCGGCGGCAACGGCGGCGCCAGCGGTTCGCTCTTTGGCGTCGGCGGCGCCGGCGGCGTCGGCGGATCGAGCGAAGACGTCGGCGGCACCGGCGGGGCCGGCGGCGCTGGCCGCGGTCTATTCCTTGGCCTGGGCGGTGATGGCGGCGCCGGCGGCACCAGCAACAACAACGGCGGTGACGGTGGCGCCGGCGGCACCGCGGGAGGTCGATTGTTCAGCCTGGGCGGTGACGGTGGCAACGGTGGTGCCGGTACCGCAATCGGATCCAACGCCGGTGACGGTGGCGCCGGCGGTGACAGCAGCGCCCTGATCGGCTACGCCCAGGGCGGCTCCGGCGGCCTCGGCGGCTTCGGCGAAAGTACCGGCGGCGACGGCGGCCTGGGCGGCGCCGGCGCTGTGCTCATCGGCACGGGCGTCGGCGGTTTCGGCGGCCTCGGTGGCGGCTCCAACGGCACAGATCGGAAGAGCGTCGTGTACGGAACGACTGGAGATATCGGTTGTTGCAGTAAACATACAAAAAAAAAAACAACACACAACACCAGCGACATTAC
>OBKH01000027.1_pt1 | contig 58463 bp, 52 predicted proteins | sample 1496241 | NCBI WGS metagenome assembly OBKH01 (sample SAMN03273953, study PRJEB22546) | soil metagenome | isolation source: rice field elevated CO2 plus elevated temperature | place: India: CRRI Experimental farm Cuttack,Odisha-753006 | collected 2013-12-17 | reverse complement strand
ACGACCTCACGCTGGCCTGCGGCCCCGACAATCGCCTTGTCGAAAAAGGCTGGAAGACCCGCAAAAACGCCCACGGCGACACCGAATGGCTACCACCACCACACCTCGACCACGGCCAACCGCGAATAAATCGATACCACCACCCCGCGAAAATCCTGTGCGAACAAGACGACGACGAACCACATTGACACCCAACAACGAAGACGTTGCCGGTCGCATCACAGAATCACTGAAGCAGATGCGGACCGACCCGTCGGCACAGCCGGCACCAGAGCAGCCGATCGCCGCGGCGACAAGCTTCTACCCGTCGACGAACATGACACCCTGGTCACGGGTGAGCACGGACTTGATTTCTTCGCTATTGGTCGGCGCTGTTGAGGCACAGCACGCCGCTGACGGCCGTCGCGTCCTCGCTGTGCTCGGTCTGGTGGAGCGCGCTGCCCGCGGCCGAACATCGTAAATCAAGCATATTCGTCAACAGATATCATCAATGTCGGCGCTGGACTATTCAAATCATCGATATACTGGTGACCTGGTCCTTCGCCATCGATCAATGGCGATAGTCACGCAGATCGTCACGGACATCGTCGGCGTCCCAGCTGGCCCGTGCCAACAGATGCTGCAACCCATCGGGGTGGTATCACCGCGGTGCTCGGCGATGGTCCAGCAATTCTTGCGGTCCAAGCCCGAAACCATCCCGGCCATGAGTTCACCGGCATGGCGCAACGGCTGGTGCCGGGCGAAACGCGGCGCGATCCGATCCAGCACCGCCGAGAACTCCGCCTGCCACCGATCAGGGTCTACGCTATGAGCCGCGGCGACCGCGGCATATTGAGAAGTTGTCACAAACTGAAAACAATGCCGCGGTCACCGCCCTGACCAGCGCAGACACGCCAGCATCAGCAATCCCTATCTACGGCTGCAGTACTAGCTATAGCTAGGTCCGGTGCGCGCGGCCCAGAGCCAACTCTGACACCGGTAGCGGCACCCAGGCGGGAAATGCCCACTCCCGCCGGGAGCTGTCCACCACGAATCCGGCGTCGAGGATCGCGCGTTCGGTATGGCGATGCGTGTGACAGTTGCCCGCCAGCCTGGGCCAAAATGTCGCGTCGACGAACCGCTGCACCCGGCCCCGAGCGCCGGCGCTGGCCACATGCTCGAGATAGCGCAGCTCCCCGCCTCGCCGTAGTAGCGAACGCAGGTGCGCCAGCACCGCGCCCGGGTCGCTCACCGAGCACAGCACCAGCGAGCAAACCACCGCGTCAAACGTCTCGGTGTCGCGGAACTCCTCGACCGTCTTGTCCGTCACGACTATCGGAACGGGTGCGTCAGCGGCCGCGATGCGGGCCTTGGCAGCAAGCCGCGGCTCGGGCTCCATGGCGATGACCTGTTCGACGGCCACCGGGTAGTAGGCAAAGTTCGTCCCGACGCCGGCCCCGACTTCCAACACCCGCCCCGACAAACCGGCCAGATTCTCCCGGCGGAGGGCTCGTATTGCTTCGGCTTCGTGTGCGGCGACCACGGGCCAGATCCGGGCGAAAAGCGGGTGGTCGACCCTGGACGCCGAAGCGGCCGCGCCTGACGTCATGGCCAGGATTCCTCCGATGGTCCTCGTCGTTTCTCCGATGGGCGACGTGCCTGCACCCAGTCCGCCAGCTGCCGTAATGTGGCGTTGGGGCCCCGCCGGGCACGTTGCCGGCGAAGACCATTCATCGAGACGTCAACCATTGCGCGTCAGCGAGGCAGGGATCGTCTGACCGTCGCTTCGTCCGGCAATCTTGCCCAACCCACCGGCGTGGGAACGTCTCCTCGAAACCGGCTCTGCTGCCTCGCTGACACCGAACCGCTCATGCAGCCACGCCAGGGGTCTCGGTGCCCACCAATTCCAGCGGCCCGTCACATGCATGAATGCTGGGACCACGACCATCCGCACCAGTGTGGCGTCTGCAGCCACGGCTAAAGTCAGGCCGAGGCCGAACATCCGCATGAACGACACGTGCGCAGCGATCAACGCGGCGAACGACATGGACATCACCAACGCTGCCGCGGTGATCACCCGACCGGTGCGGGCCACGCCGAGCGCGACGCTCTCGTCGTTGGCGGCGTGCACCTCTGCGACGCTTCTTCGCGCGGGTCGCGCGGCTCCGGATTCCAACCAGTACTCCCGAATCCTGGAGACCAGAAACACCTCGTAGTCCATGGACAAACCGAATGCGATGCAAAACAGTAGGACCGGCATATTCGCCACCAACGTCCCGCTCGGAGTCGTTCCCAGGGCACCGAAATGGCCTTCCTGGAAGATCCACACCAACGCGCCAAACGCCGCGGTCAGCGATAACACATTACAAACCAACGCTTTCGCCGGCAGCACCACGCTGCCGGTGAGCAGGAACAACAGTACGTAGGTGATCGCGGCAATTAGCCCTAGCACCATCGGAAGCCGATCGGTCACCGCGTCGACACTGTCGCGGTTGACCTGCGCGACACCGGCCATCACGACGGATCGACCGGCCGGCCCTGCCACCTGGTGCAACCGCTTGAGCTGGATATCGGAGGCTCGCGAAAACAGCGGCGCCGTGCTGCTCACCGTCAGGAACGCGCTGCCCTCAGCCAACCCGGTGGCCCCGCGCGGCGTTCCCACCCAGCTGCCGTCTACGAACGTGCCCGTCGGGGCGGCTACCGCGGATACGTCGGGCACCCGGGACAACTCGGCTGCGTAGCTGTCAAGTTCGACCGGGCCGAGACCACGAGCGTCCGGGACGACGATGGGTATCTGCGTCGCAGGATCGTGGCCAAAGTCATCGCGCAAGATATCGCCGACTTGACGGGCCGACGCCGACCGCGGCAACACCCGGTCGTCCGGGAAACCCCACTTCACCGACAAGAACGGCAGCCCGAGCAGCACCAGCAGCGCGACAACAGCCGTACCGACCGGCAGCCAACGGCGCATCACGAACTTGCTCGACCGGTACCAGAACAGTTGCTTGACCGGTTTGTGCACCGGATCGGGCCGGCCCAGCAGCCGACGCACCAGTCGGCGCACGTCCAACGCATCTAGCCGAGGACCTAGCAACACAATCGCGGCCGGGGTGATCACGATCGACGCGGTCGCGACGAATGCCACGGTAGCCACGCCGGCGTAGGCGAACGACTTCAGAAAGTACATCGGGAACAGCGCAGTCGCCGACATCGACAGCGCCACGGTGACCGCCGAAAACAACACCGTGCGCCCCGAAGCGCCATGGTCCGGATCAGTGCTTCGTCTCGATCACTGCCCTCGGCGAGCTCGTCGCGATAGCGACTGACGATGAGCAGCGTGTAGTCGATAGCCAACGCGAGGCCCAACGCTGTACTCAGGTTGAGCGCGAAGGTCGACACCTCGGTGGCAAACGTAACGAGTCGCAATACGGCCATCGATCCCACAACGGCCAGTACGGCCTGGGCCATCGGCAGCCCGGCGGCCAACAGCCCACCGAACACCCAGATCAGCACCAGGAAGCTCAGCGGAATCGCGATCAACTCCATCACCAGCAGGTCGTCTTTGTTCTGCCGATTGATCTGGGCGTACTCCATCGCCGAGCCGCCGGCACGGACGGTGACGCCGTCGCGGTCATGGGCGACTTCGTCTGACAGGGTTTGGGCGTGGTTCTGCGCGTCGTTTTCGCCGCCTTTGACGTTGACGACGATCAACCCCGATTTTCCGTCGGTGCTGAGCAGGTCGGCGGCGGCAGTCGGTGGCACAGTCCACGGCGAGGTCACGTTGTAAACCAACGGCGACCGCCGCAGCACCTCGACGATGTCAGTCCCGACCTCGCGGGCAGGTGGGCTGTCGGCGCCCGCGGCTGCCGTAACCACGATCAGCATTTTCTGACCGCTCTGGCCGAACTTGTCGGTCAACACCTCGATTGCCCGTGCCGACTCCGATCGCGGATCTTGGAAACCCCCGGGCGACAGGCTGTCAGCCACCGGAACACCGAAGACCGCTGCGGCGATGAAGACGAAGACCGCAAACCCGATGATTCGGCGCGGCGCAGCGATGGCGAGCCGAGCGATCCTCTGCAGCATGTTGCGTTTCCTCCGCAGCCGGTGCTGGTCGCGCGGACCCGCACCAAATCCGCGATGACTTATCTGCGATAAGTTACAACTGTCAAACAACGCCTGCCATAGATACGGATGCGGGCGCTCGAGTGGTTCACCTGCCGCATGCCCGCGATGCCGGCCACCATGCCGGCGCAGCACCCTACCGACCGGTAGGAATTGCCACTGTTTTCCGAATCGTGACTCACTAATTCCTTAATGGCGGCTTTTAGGCTCGCTGTCATGTGGATCGACGACTCGAGTGCCGACGTCATCAAGGCTGACTTCGAGGCTCTCTACCACGGCGACATGCTGGTAGAGGGCGACACCTCCGAGCAGCTCGAAGACTTGCACCCGCTGCCCACCGCGAGCTGAGCGACACCATGGGCATGCTTGCACGGCTCCTCATGGCCGAACCAGCCGTCAGCCGATGGTTTCGTCGGTAAGTTCTTGTTCCCGATTCCGGTCCCCCGCAACGCGGGGGTCTTTCTTTTGGTGCGGCTTAGCGCGGCGCCATGCGGATGGCGCCGTCCAGACGGATGACCTCGCCGTTAAGCATCGGGTTTTCGATGATGTGCAGAACTAGCGCCCCGTACTCGTCGGGGTTGCCCAGCCGCGAGGGATGCGGCACCTGTTGGCCCAGTGAGGCCTTGGCCTCCGCCGGCAATGAAGCCAGCAGCGGGGTGTCGAACAGACCCGGCGCAATGGTGACCACCCGGATCAGCTTGCTGGCCAGATCGCGGGCGATCGGCAGGGTCATGCCAACTACGCCGCCCTTGGACGCCGAGTAGGCGGCCTGGCCGATCTGACCGTCGAATGCCGCCACCGAGGCGGTGTTAATGATGACGCCGCGCTCTTCCCCAATCGGTTCGGTCTTGGCGATCCGCTCGGCGCCCAGTCGCAGCACGTTGAAGGTGCCGACTAGGTTGATGTCCACGATCTTGCGGAACGCGGCCAGCGGGAACACGCCGTCGCGACTCAGTACGCGAATCGCGTTGCCGGTGCCGGCGCAGTTGACGACGACCCGCACCGGGCCGAGCGAATCCGCCAGCTCTAGCGCGTTGCTGACGGCGGCTTCGTCGGTGACGTCGGCTTGCGCAAAACGCGCGCGATCGCCGAGCCCGCCAACCACGTCGTCGCCGCGGAGGTCCACGACGACCACCTGTGCCCCAGCGTCCAATAGCCGCTTGGTGGTGGCCAGACCCAGGCCTGAGGCGCCACCGGTGACAACGGCTACGGCGTCTTTGGTCTTCATACGAATCCTTCCTATCCGTCCCAGTCGGTGAGCACTGCCTCGATGTCGATCGTGGCGGCCGGCGGGCGTGGCTGGCTCGAAGCGGTGCGGGAGAACCGCGGAGCCGGCATGGGTTGCCATCCGCCGTTGGCTTCATAAAAGGTGTTTCGCTCGATGATGTGCGGCTCGTTGTGCACCTCACCGAACGCCAGCACCGGCGTCACACAGGCATCGGAATTGGCGAACACCGCGCCCCAATGGTCACGGTCGTGGCTCGCGAACGCTTCGGTCAGCAGCGCCCGCAGTTCGGGCCAACGGGCGCGGTCGTTTTGCGGGGGCAGCTCGGCGGCGTCTAGACCCAATCCGGCCAGCATGGCCGCATAGAACTGCGGCTCAATGGCGCCGACAGCGACGTAGCGGCCGTCGGCGCATTCGTAGGTGTCGTAGTAGGGTGCCCCGCCGTCGAGCATGTTGGCCCCTCTTGTGTCGGTCCACATGCCCGTCGCTCGCATCGCCCACATCATCTGAATCAGCACGCTGGACCCGTCGACCATCGCCGCATCGACGACCTGGCCCTTGCCGGAGCTCTGCCGCTCCCATAGCGCGGCCAGGATGCCGACCAGCAGGAACATCGAGCCGCCGCCGAAGTCACCAACCAGGTTCAGCGGCGGCACCGGTCGCTCGTCGCCCCGGCCAATGGCGTGCAAAATGCCGTTCAGCGAGATGTAGTTGATGTCGTGACCGGCCTGCTGACTACGCGGGCCGGTTTGGCCCCAGCCGGTCATCCGCGCGTAGATCAGCCGGTCGTTGACCTTCGCACATTCTTCCGGACCCAATCCCAGCCGTTCGGTGACGCCGGGACGGTAACCCTCGATCAACACGTCGGCCTTGGCGATGAGTTTGAGCGCAAGCTCGAGTCCCTGATCGGACTTCAGGTCGGCGGTCACGATACGCCGGTTACGCAACATGGCGTCTCTCGAAATACCGTCGACACTTGACGGGCGATCGATGCGCACCACGTCGGCACCGAGGTCCCCCAGGATCATCGCTGCGTGCGGGCCCGGCCCGATGCCCGCCAGCTCGACAACTCGCAACCCGCTCAGCGGACCCGCCATGAATGTACCGGCCTTTCGTCTCCCATTGACGCCCTCGACGGCGTATCGACGAAGATCATGTCGCCGCAGCTCGGTGACGGCGTCGTCGATTAGTGTTAACCACATGTCGAACTACCGGATCGACACTCGGACAATTGTCCCGGGTCTCGCCGTCACCCTGGCCGACGGGGTGCTGTCGGTGACCATCGATCGCCCGGAGAGTCTCAACTCGCTGACCAAGCCGGTGCTGGCAGGGATGGCCGACGCGATCGAGGGCGCGGCCACCGACCCACGGGTGAAGGTGGTGCGCCTCGGGGGCGCCGGTCGCGGCTTCAGCTCCGGAGGGGCAATCAGCGTTGACGATGTGTGGGCCAGTGGCCCGCCTACCGACACCGTCGCGGAGGCCAACCGCACGGTGCGTGCCATTGTGGCACTACCACAACCGGTCGTTGCCGTCGTGCAGGGACCAACCGTCGGCTGTGGCGTCTCCCTGGCGCTCGCTTGTGACCTCGTATTGGCCTCCGACAATGCGTTTTTCATGCTCGCTCACACCAACGTGGGGTTGATGCCCGACGGCGGCGCGTCGGCGTTGGTTCAGGCCGCGATCGGCCGCATCCGCGCCATGCATATGGCGCTGCTGCCGGACCGGGTGCCGGCCGCCGAGGCCTTGTCCTGGGGCCTGGTCAGCGCCGTCTATCCGGCCGCCGACTTCGATGCCGAGGTGGACAAGTTGATCTCACGGCTGTTGGCCGGCCCAGCGCTGGCTATCGCCAAGACGAAGAACGCGATCAATGCGGCCACGCTCACCGAGTTGGCACCCACTCTCCTGCGCGAATTGGATGGCCAGGCCCTCCTCCTGCGTACTGACGACTTCGCCGAGGGCGCAACGGCATTCCAGCAGCGCCGGACCCCCATGTTCACCGGCCGTTGAGCGCTCTCGGCCCGCTAGCGGTCCCGCGACTGGGCCGCGTCGATGCCCGTGTACTCACCGATTACTCCAACTGCTGGTTGGGCATGTTTGCGGAGCATCATTAACCACTCTGTGTAGCTGGCCCTCATTTAGGATGCTGCACATGCCAGATTCCGGGATTGCCGCATTAACGCCGGTCACAGGCCTCAACGTCACCCTGACCGACAGAGTGTTGTCGGTGCGCATCAACCGCCCTAGCAGTCTCAACTCGCTGACCGTGCCAATCCTGACGGGGATCGCCGACACGCTGGAGCGCGCGGCGGCCGATCCCGTGGTCAAGGTGGTGCGCCTAGGCGGGGTGGGCCGCGGTTTCAGCTCCGGAGTGTCTATGTCTGTGGACGATGTGTGGGGCGGAGGGCCGCCGACCGCCATCGTCGAAGAGGCCAACCGCGCAGTACGCGCCGTGGCCGCGCTACCGCACCCGGTTGTAGCTGTCGTTCAAGGACCAGCGGTCGGCGTCGCTGTCTCGCTAGCGCTGGCGTGTGACTTCATATTGGCTTCTGATAGTGCATTTTTCATGCTCGCCAACACCAAGGTAGCGTTGATGCCCGACGGCGGCGCATCGGCGTTAGTCGCCGCGGCCACCGGCCGGATCCGGGCGATGCGGCTGGCGCTGCTGGCCGAGCAACTGCCGGCCCGCGAGGCACTGGCCTGGGGCCTGATCAGCGCGGTATATCCGGACAGCGACTTCGAGGCCGAGGTGGACAAGGTGATTTCACGGTTGCTGGCCGGCCCGGCGCTGGCGTTCGCCCAGGCCAAAAACGCCATCAATGCAGCCGCCCTCACCGAATTGGAACCCACGTTCGCGCGCGAATTGGATGGACAGGAAGTCCTGCTGCGAACACACGACTTCGCCGAGGGCGCAGCGGCGTTCCTGCAACGCCGCACCCCCAACTTCACCGGTTCCTGAACGCGCGTCAGACCGCGAACAGCGGGGGCAGCGCGAACACCATGATCAGGCCCCACACGAAGTGGGTCAAGATCGGTGCCAGCACTCCACCGCTGGCCCGGCGCTCCAACGCACACACCGTACCGACGAAGATCGCTGCGAAGCCGAGCATCAGATTCGCGCTGGCCATGGTGGCGCCGACGTACAGGACGGTTGAGATGGTCACCGGATAGCGTCGTCCCAGCGCGGTGTAGAGCGCACCGCGAAAGAACATCTCCTCGGCGATGCCGTTAATCAAGGTGATCAGCAGGATCGGCAGCAGAGTTCCCTGATGGGCGAATTGCAGGACGCGGGCTATCGGTTCAGCTGCGCCAGGAATTGCCCTGACGATCATTGCACCCACCCCGAAGATGCCTGCTAGCAGCAGCCCGACAGTGGTCCCGGTGATGACCGGACGCTGATTGCGACCGCGCCAACAGATGCCACCCAGATGCAGCGGTCCAGACATCAGTGCGCCGGCGATCCACACGGCTGCCAGCGCGAGCGTCAGCCAGTAAAAGCTCGACTCGCCGGGCGTCCGCCTCAGCGAAAAGCCCAGCATCACAGCGCCGATAACCAACGTGACGCCGACGACCACACGGCGGCGGCGCACGATTCCCGGCGGTTCATGATGGGGCACAGCGACATTGGTGATCGCACGACGAAACTCGGCAAGCACGCTGCTGCGGTATGGAGTGGTGGATTGGCTCATGCAGGCCGGACTTTCGCGGTTGGAGTGGTCAGGATGTGCAGGCTGGTTCGCAGGGTGCCAGCGGGCGGGCCGGGGTTCACCGGCCCAGGCGTGGGCCCAGCGAGGGGCGGTGTAATCTCGCGGCATCCAGCGCTGCCGGTGCTGACACAGGTGTACGAACCCGCATTTCTGGTGGCACTGCTCACCACGATCCGCACAGCGTCCAACCTAGCGCGGCGACGATACGGGCCGTGGAACGGCCCGAGGAGAAGCCGCGCAATCCAGCACAGCGCGGCGACGATACGGGCCGTGGAACGGCCCGGCAATGGCGGTCCCACTCGCCAGAATCTGAACCCATCCGGCGCCAGTAACGTGGCTGACAATATGGAGTCGATCGCAGGGGGAGCTATTCCACCGTTCGGGCTGGGCTGCATCGCCGGTCCCGCCAGGATAGTGTGCATAGGCCCGGGTTTTTCCTCCGAGTCGGTGCTTCTTAGGTGGTAGGGCCGTGTACTACCTGCTGATCCTGGCGGTCGTCTTCGAACGGCTGGCGGAGCTGGTGGTGGCCCAGCGTAACGCGCGGTGGTCTTTCGCGCAGGGCGGCAAAGAGTTTGGCCGCCCACACTATGTGGTGATGGTTATCCTGCACACCGCCCTACTGCTGGGCTGCGTCGTCGAACCGTGGGCCTTGCACCGGCCTTTCATACCGTGGCTCGGCTGGCCGATGCTGGCCGTAGTGGTGGCAAGCCAGGGCCTGCGCTGGTGGTGCGTCAAATCGCTGGGCAAGCGGTGGAACACCCGGGTAATCGTGTTGCCGCACGCCACGTTGGTGCGGCGGGGCCCCTACCGGTGGATGCGGCATCCGAATTATGTTGCGGTGGTGGCCGAAGGGTTCGCGTTGCCACTGGTGCACACGGCGTGGTTGACCGCACTGGTTTTCACCCTGGCCAATGCGACCTTGCTGACCGTTCGTCTGCGGGTGGAGAACTCCGTTCTGGGCTACATATGACCAGCTACGACACCGACCTGTTGGTCGTCGGCGGCGGCCCCGGCGGACTCGCCACGGCATTGCACGCACGCGCGCGTGGACTTTCGGTGATCGTGGCCGAGCCTCGCGAGAATCCCATCGACAAGGCGTGCGGCGAGGGGCTGATGCCCGGTGGCCTGGCCGAATTGACCTCGCTAGGCGTGGACCCGGTCGGTCTGCCCTTTCATGGGATTGCCTACGTTGGTGAACATCGTCGGGTGCAGGCGCGGTTTCGCACCGGGCCGGGGCGGGGCGTGCGACGCACCACGCTGCATGCGGCACTGGCGGCACGAGCCAAAGAGCAAGACACTGAATGGATCCGGTCGCGGGTAGCCACTATTCAGCAAGACGCACATGGTGTGACCGCCGCCGGCGTTCGCGCGAAATGGTTGGTGGCAGCCGATGGACTGCATTCGGCCGTCCGGCGCGCCGTCGGGATCAAAGCCACCGCCGGGACACCACGGCGATACGGGGTGCGCTGGCATTACCGGCTGCCGGTGTGGTCGGACTTCGTCGAAGTGCATTGGTCCCGTTGGGGTGAGGCTTATGTGACTCCGGTGGAACCGGATCTGGTCGGCGTCGCGATCTTGTCCCGCCAACGACCCGAACTTGCCTGGTTTCCCAGCCTTGCACACCATCTGCAAGACGCGAGCCGCGGACACGCACGTGGCTGCGGTCCCTTGCGCCAGGTGGTCTCCCGGCGCGTCGCGGGGCGGGTGCTTTTGGTCGGTGACGCGGCCGGGTACGAAGATGCCCTAACCGGCGAAGGCATCAGCCTTGCCGTCAAGCAGGCCGCCGCGGCGGTGAGCGCCATCGTCGACGACACACCGGCGTCGTATGAGGCCGCGTGGCACCGGATCACTCGTGATTACCGGCTAGTCACCCGCGGGTTGGTGCTGGCCAGTACGCCACGCGCGGCACGCCGTGCCATCGTGCCGCTGTGCGCACTTCTGCCCACGGCATTCCGGTACGGGGTGAACATCCTGGCGTACTGAGACAGCCCAGGATCTGGTGTTGTCGGCGCGTTGTCACATCCGCCACATTGGTTCTCCCGGGAAGGATGCTCGTTGTGCCCACCTCAGCGCGACACTGCGCCCCGGCATCGGGATAAGTCCCACAAACGTTGGCAATGCGACAGTGCTGGCTGACGGTACGCCCGCCAAGCCCATCCAAGGCGCCGAGACGATGCAGCGGGCCCGCCACACCGGTTCCTGTTTCTCGGCGAACGCCCGAGGTCCTGCGATCTCATCAGGGAACCCATCTCGCGCTGGGTGCGGAGTCCCTTCGTCGACGACGACCCCGTCATCGACACCACAGGCGATCCGCTTGCTGGCCTGCACCGACAGCGACGCGTTGACGGTCACCCGCACGGCCAGGTGAGGGCGGCCTCGACGACCGAACCCTCCTTGACGACCCGGTTGATCAGGCCCCACTCCCAGTCGTCGGATGCGGTCAGCGGCTCACCGGTACACCCCCGGCGGCGGCGATCAGCCCGCGTTTGACCTCCGGCAAACCCGAATTAGGTGTGCTCGTCGGCCACCACCAGGTCGCTGGCCAGCGCTGGCTCGGCACCGTCGTCCAAGGCCGTGCCACTGACCGCGGCGCTGGTCGGCTTGTCGATGAAATGGTGCCTGTAACCGGCGATGCCCCACTCGCCGTGATGCGGGTGGTACGGGTTCTCCCGGCGTGCGATCGCCTTGAGGTCGGCACCGGCGCAAAGCGACTTGTCGCCGGCGCCGGTGATCACCACGGCCCGCACATCGGGGTTGTCGTGCGCTTCTTCCAGCGCGTCTCCAACCACGATGCTGACGGCACCATTGACCGCATTGCGGGCTTCCGGCCGATTGATCGTAATGACCATGACATTGTCGCGGTACTCGACAACGCCGCCGGCTGGCTATCGGTCGCTGTCACAGCAACTCCACAATGGTGGCATTGGCTTGGCCGCGGCCCTCGCACATCGTCTGTAAGCCGTAGCGAATTCCCTTGTCCGGCATGTGGTGTAGCACTGTAGTCATCAACCGTGCCCCCGAGCCGCCGAATGGGTGGCCAAGCGCGATCGCGCTGTTGGGGTTGAACAGGGGGTAAGCGCTTTGGCGAAAACGCTGAGGCCGCCCTGCGAATCTCATAGTGTTTTGATTGCCAAGCTGCATGAGGTGTCGAGCGATCGGCCCAGTGTTGGTGGTGGGAGGCGCGCCATGGAATCTGGGGTCAAGCAGGCGGGACCGCGGCGCTGCTTCGCGCCGGGAGGATCGGGCTGTGCGTATTCAGCCAGCGGAGGTTTGTGGTCACGGGAGGGGATGGCCCGGGCACGTCCAGCTGCGGAAGGGATGGCGTGATGAGTTTTCTGGTGTTGCCTCCCGAGGTCAATTCCGCGTTGATGTTTGCCGGTGCGGGCTCAGGCCCGACGCTGGCCGCCGCGGCGGCCTGGGACGGGCTGGCCGCCGAGTTAGGCCAAGCGGCGAACTCGTTTTCGTCGGCCACCGCAGCGCTGGCCGACACCGCCTGGCAAGGTCCGGCGGCGACGGCGATGGCCGCCGCGGCAGCCCCCTATGCCAGCTGGCTAAGCACGGCAGCAACACGCGCGCTAAGCGCGGCCGCACAGGCCAAGGCGGCCGCGGCGGTGTATGAAGCCGCGCGGGCGGCCACCGTGGATCCACTGCTGGTCGCCGCCAACCGCCACCAGCTGGTGTCGCTGGTGCTATCAAACCTGTTCGGCCAAAACGCCCCGGCGATCGCGGCGACCGAGGCAGCCTACGAACAATTGTGGGCCGCCGATGTCGCGGCCATGGTGAGCTACCACAGCGGGGCCTCGGCGGTGGCCGCCCAGCTGGCCCCGTGGGCACAGGCGGTGCGCGCCCTGCCCAACCCGACGGCGCCCGCACTGGCCTCCGGCCCCGCTGCCCTGGCCATCCCGGCATTGGGTATCGGCAACACCGGCATCGGCAACATCTTCAGCATCGGCAACATCGGCGACTACAACCTAGGCAACGGCAATACCGGCAACGCAAACCTAGGCAGCGGAAACACGGGCCAGGCCAACCTGGGCAGCGGCAATACCGGTTTCTTCAACTTTGGCAGCGGCAACACCGCCAACACCAACTTCGGTAGCGGGAACCTCGGCAACCTCAACCTGGGCAGCGGCAACGACGGCAACGGTAACTTCGGCCTGGGGAATATCGGCGATGGCAACCGGGGCAGCGGGAACGTCGGCAGCTTCAACTTCGGCACCGCCAACGCCGGTTCCTTCAACGTGGGCAGCGCAAATCACGGCTCTCCCAACGTGGGCTTTGCGAATCTCGGCAACAACAACCTGGGCATTGCGAATCTCGGCAACAACAACCTGGGCATTGCGAATCTCGGCAACAACAACATCGGTATCGGGCTCACCGGCGACAACATGATCGGCATCGGCGCACTGAACTCCGGCATCGGCAACCTCGGCTTCGGCAACTCCGGGAACAACAACATCGGCTTGTTCAACTCCGGCAACAACAACATCGGCTTCTTCAACTCCGGCGACAGCAACTTCGGCTTCTTCAACTCCGGTGACACCAACACCGGTTTCGGGAACGCGGGCTTCACCAACACCGGCTTCGGGAACGCGGGCAGCGGCAACTTCGGTTTCGGGAACGCAGGCAACAACAACTTCGGGTTCGGCAACTCGGGATTTGAGAACATGGGTGTCGGCAACTCGGGTGCCTACAACACGGGCAGCTTCAACTCGGGCACCTTGAATACCGGAGACTTGAACTCGGGCGACTTCAATACCGGCTGGGCCAACTCGGGCGATATCAACACTGGCGGCTTCCACTCCGGAGACCTGAACACCGGGTTCGGCAGCCCGGTGGACCAACCGGTGATGAACTCCGGCTTCGGCAACATCGGCACCGGCAACTCGGGCTTCAATAACTCCGGCGACGCGAACTCCGGCTTCCAGAACACCAACACCGGCGCCTTCTTCATCGGTCACTCGGGTCTGCTCAATTCCGGCGGCGGCCAGCACGTGGGCATCAGCAACTCGGGAACCGGCTTTAACACGGGCCTGTTCAACACCGGCTTCAACAACACCGGCATCGGAAACTCGGCCACCAACGCCGCCTTCACCACCACCTCCGGGGTGGCCAACTCCGGCGACAACAGCTCAGGCGGGTTCAACGCCGGTAATGACCAGTCCGGGTTCTTCGACGGTTAGCCCCCGGATTCCAGCAGCCTGCGCCGCGCGAGATCCTTCGCGTTGGCCCGCCTGACCGCCACCGTCATGGCGGGTGCGGCGATTCCCGCGAAGCGGGAAGGCTCACCACGGTTTTACAGCGTCATCCTCGTCGTACCGTTCGGGCCGTCCTCCCACAGGTAGACCGTCTCCATCGGGAATGGCCCTTGCTCGTCCAGGTCGGCCGCCTCGTACGGACCGTCGCCGGTGACGACGTCGCCGCCGCGGGCGCCGGTTACCCGGACCGTCGTGGCGGTGGCCGTCGGGTGCAGCACGGCGCCGCCACGGATCGCGGCGGCGTGCTCCTGCCCGAACTTCTGGTAGGCGGCCATGTCAGCGGCCTGCTCGGGGGCCGACCAGTCGACGTCTCTGGTGCAGGTGAGTGCGGCGTATTGCGGCCTGTTGACCCATCATGGTCCGGGCCTATCCCGAATCTCACCCACATGACGATCGCGGCGGGCCCGATGAGGACATCCGGCGCCGAGCGATTTTGCCGCCGGCCGGGCCATGCCGGCCGATGTCACCGGAGTAGCCTTGACCACGCAGCTGGTCTGCTGGCGTCCGAAAGGGCGTCGGCATCGAGCGGGGCAACGATGCTTCGCGAGAGGGAACCTGGTGAGAATCCGGGACTGTCCCGCAGCGGTATGCAGGAACGACCGCCGTCTTGGAAGTAGACAAGCACTGGTCTCAACGACTGGGAAGCGACGGCCAGTAGGAGCACCCACCGGGTGCGAGCCTGCGAGTCCGAAGACCTGCCAGCCGTGCCGGACGCGCCGCGCCCGGCGGCTCATCGCCTCGTGGAATGGGCGTTTGGCCGTGCCTGTTGCCGGGTGCATCGGTGTGCACCTCAATCGGATCGGCTGCGCGTCCGCGGGCGGTGAACCACCCGTCGATCGAAGGACAGCACGTGACCCAGCCTGTACGTCGTCAACCCTTTACCGCAACCATCACCGGCTCCCCGCGCATCGGCCCGCGCCGCGAACTCAAGCGCGCCACCGAAGGCTACTGGGCCGGACGTACCAGCCGATCCGAGCTGGAGGCCGTCGCCGCCACGTTACGCCGCGACACCTGGTCGGCCCTGGCCGCGGCCGGTCTGGACTCGGTGCCGGTGAACACCTTCTCCTACTACGACCAAATGCTCGATACCGCGGTGCTGCTCGGCGCGCTGCCGCCCCGAGTGAGCCCGGTTTCCGACGGGCTGGACCGCTATTTCGCCGCGGCGCGGGGCACCGACCAGATCGCGCCGCTGGAGATGACGAAGTGGTTCGACACCAACTACCACTACCTGGTACCCGAGATCGGGCCGTCGACCACGTTCACGCTGCACCCCGGCAAGGTGCTCGCCGAACTCAAAGAGGCGTTAGGGCAAGGCATTCCCGCACGTCCGGTGATCATCGGGCCGATCACCTTCCTGCTGCTGAGCAAGGCCGTCGACGGCGCGGGGGCGCCGATCGAACGCCTCGAAGAGTTGGTTCCGGTCTATTCGGAGCTGCTGTCGCTGCTTGCCGACGGCGGCGCCCAGTGGGTGCAGTTCGACGAGCCGGCGCTGGTGACCGACCTCTCCCCCGACGCGCCCGCCCTGGCTGAAGCGGTGTACACCGCGCTGTGCTCGGTGAGCAACCGGCCTGCGATCTATGTCGCCACCTACTTCGGGGACCCGGGCGCGGCCCTACCGGCGCTGGCTCGCACCCCGGTCGAAGCCATCGGCGTCGACCTGGTGGCCGGTGCCGACACCTCGGTGGCCGGGGTACCCGAGCTGGCCGGCAAGACGCTGGTGGCCGGGGTCGTCGACGGGCGCAACGTCTGGCGCACCGACCTGGAGGCGGCGTTGGGCACGTTGGCGACCCTGCTGGGTTCGGCGGCTACCGTGGCCGTCTCGACGTCGTGCTCGACACTGCACGTGCCGTACTCGCTGGAACCGGAAACCGACCTGGATGACGCGTTGCGGAGCTGGCTGGCGTTCGGTGCCGAAAAGGTGCGCGAAGTCGTCGTTCTCGCGCGTGCCCTGCGCGACGGACACGACGCGGTCGCCGACGAGATCGCGTCGTCCCGCGCCGCCATCGCGTCCCGCAAGCGCGACCCGCGGTTACACAATGGGCAAATCCGGGCGCGCATCGAGGCGATCGTCGCGTCCGGAGCCCACCGCGGCAATGCCGCCCAGCGCCGCGCCAGCCAAGACGCGCGACTGCACCTGCCGCCGCTGCCGACCACGACGATCGGCTCCTACCCGCAGACCTCGGCGATCCGCGTTGCGCGTGCGGCGCTGCGGGCCGGTGAGATCGACGAGGCCGAGTACGTGCGCCGGATGCGGCAAGAGATCACCGAGGTGATCGCGCTACAGGAGCGGCTCGGGCTCGACGTGCTGGTGCACGGCGAACCGGAGCGCAACGACATGGTGCAGTACTTCGCCGAGCAATTGGCGGGTTTCTTCGCTACCCAGAACGGCTGGGTGCAGTCCTACGGCAGCCGCTGTGTGCGTCCGCCGATCCTGTACGGCGACGTGTCCCGGCCGCGGGCGATGACGGTCGAGTGGATCACCTACGCGCAGTCGCTGACCGACAAACCGGTGAAGGGCATGTTGACCGGGCCGGTGACGATTCTGGCGTGGTCGTTCGTGCGTGACGACCAGCCGTTGGCCGATACCGCCAACCAGGTGGCGCTGGCGATTCGCGACGAGACCGTGGATTTGCAGTCCGCCGGCATCGCGGTCATCCAGGTCGACGAGCCTGCGCTGCGTGAACTGCTGCCGCTGCGTCGCGCCGACCAGGCCGAGTACTTGCGTTGGGCGGTAGGGGCTTTCCGGTTGGCCACCTCCGGCGTCTCGGACGCCACCCAGATCCACACGCATCTGTGCTACTCGGAGTTCGGCGAGGTGATCGGCGCGATCGCCGATCTGGACGCGGACGTCACGTCCATCGAGGCGGCCCGGTCACACATGGAGGTGCTCGACGACCTGAACGCGATCGGCTTCGCCAACGGTGTGGGCCCGGGCGTCTATGACATTCACTCGCCACGGGTGCCCTCCGCTGAGGAGATGGCCGACTCGTTGCGGGCCGCGTTGCGCGCGGTGCCGGCCGAGCGGCTGTGGGTCAACCCCGACTGCGGACTGAAGACCCGCAATGTCGACGAGGTGACCGCGTCGCTGCACAACATGGTCGCCGCCGCCCGGGAGGTGCGCGCGGGCTAGCTGACGAGCAGCTAGCCCGGCAGCACGTGGACCGGCACGTCGTCGTCCCAGGGCTGCCGGTTCACCATGTCGGCCACCCGGACATAGCCGCGCTCGAACTCCCCGGTCGCCGCGTCTACCAACCGGTACTCCTGGGTTTGCCGATGGATGGGCTGCGCGTCGAGCAGCACCACCCGCACCTCACCGGGTTGGAAGCCGCACCGCTGTTGCATCGCCGCGATCAGTTGCTCGTTGTGCAGGTGGCCGTCGCCGAAGTTCCAGCCGACGGCAGTGCTGCAGACCCGTTCGCCGTCGGTGATGACGTAGTCGTCTTCGTCATGGCCGGCCATCGCCCGATGCGCCAGCGTAAATAGCGCCCTGCCATGGGAGTTCATCGCACGAAACGCGTATCCCAGATACATCGGGATCTGGGCTCGGTCCTTGCCGTAGAAGCGCTCCAGCTGAGCGGCCGGCATGCTGGCGATCGCGACGATGCCCCGGTTGATCTTGTCCTCCGCGGAGGGCTTGATGCACCACAGCGTGGTATCCCAGTTGCCGGCGTAATAGCGCATGGCGGCTAGAAACGAGATCTTGCGGGGAAACACGTTGCCCGCAATGACGATTCCCGCGACAACGGCGATCAGGATCGCCAGCGGCACCGGGTTTTTCACGTCCGCTAACCCGAGGCAGGCGTGGCCGACGAACAGCGACAGGACGCCGAAGATCATGAACACGTTCCACTCCAGCGGCACCCCCATCGGGATGGCCGTCAGAATCCCCAGGTGAAAGCAGACCATGATCGTCGCGGCCACCACCGTCGGCCAGCCGCCGTGCGCAACGAACAACACCACGGGCACACACATCTCGATAACAGTGCTGACGTGGGCGACAATCCGCGACAACAGCCCGGGCCGCAGGTCGCCGGGGAACTTCTTGAAAAACATCCGCTTGATGAACCGCGGCCGAAACAGCGGGTTGTTGGACATCATCGTGGAGATCACAAAAGGGAAGTGCCGGTTGAGTTTCGATGTCGCCGCACCGATCCAGATCACCAGGAACACCAGTTTGGCGGCCACGATCATGTCTATACCGTTCAAGCGGCCGAACAAAAACGTCACCGTCAGCGTCGCGTAGACCTCGCCGCGGGCGGCCAGGAAGATCACCTTGTCGCGCAGGCCCAGCACACCGAGAAGCAGCAGGATCAGCACGATCTGCCAGGCGGGCAGCAGCCCGACCGTGGTGCCCAGCTCCGGTATGGGGCCGGCGCCATCGGTGAACAGCGCCGACAGCAACATCATCACCAGCAGTGCGTAGAGGGCAACGTCCACCGGCTTGCGCTTGGTGCCGCGGGTCCACGGCACTCGATCCGGCCACGGCGGCAGCCGGATGGTGCCGAACCTCATCCAGTACAGGATCGAGCCCATCGGCGGGAAGAATCGGTTGTTCAGCGGCCCAAAGCCGCAGCCCAGCCCTATCACCTCGAACAGCATGGTGTAGAGCACGACCTTCTCGAACACGATCGGCTCGGCGTACCACGCTGCCGCATCGGTGAATCCATCAATCCCCTTGGTGGTCAACACGATCAGCCAGCCGACAAGGACGTACAACAGGATCTTGGCGACGTAAAACAGGTGCAGCAGCACCGGAGTGCCAAAACCCACCTCGGCCCAATGCTGGGCCATCGGCCGGATCTTCTGGCTGCGGGAGCCCTGGCTCCATTCGGCCAGGTCGATGTCGGGAAGTCGGGGCTGGAGAAATCCCATGGCCCATAAGACTAGAAGGTGCCCGGTAACACCCGCTGCTCGTGCCCGCAATATGCGCTCAGCGGCCGGATCAGCGCGTTGGCCGTGGCCTGTTCCATGATGTGTGCGGTCCAGCCGGTGATCCTACTCATCACGAAGATCGGGGTGAAGCTGGCGATGTCGAATCCCATCAGGTAGTACGCGGGCCCGGTCGGAAAATCGAGGTTGGGCAAGATCCCGGTGGCCGACGCCATCTCGGCCGCTAACACCTGGTAGATGTCCAGCCATCGCTGGCCGTCGCGAACGGTCCCCACGCGCTCCAGCGCCCGTTTCATGGTCGGCACCCGGGAGTCGCCGTGCCGGTACACCCGATGCCCGAAGCCCATGATCTTTTCCTTGCGGGCGAGCTTGGCGCGCAACCACTCCCGCGCGTTGGCCGGATCGCCGATCTCGATCATGTCGTGCATGACGGCTTCGTTGGCGCCGCCGTGTAGCCGCCCCTTGAGGGCGCCGATCGCGCCGGTCACCGCGCTGTAGATGTCGGATTGGGTCGAGGTCACCACCCGGGCGGCGAACGTCGACGCGTTGAATCCGTGCTCGGCGTAGAGGATCATCGACTGCTCGAACGCCGACACGACGGCGGTTTCGGGTACCTCCCCGAAGCACATGTGCAGGAAGTTCTGCGCATAACCGAGCCCGCTGTGCGGTGCGATCGGGGGCAACCCGCGTCGGCGCCGCATGTCGATCGCCACGATCGTCGGCAACACCGCCATCATGCGCATCGCCTTGGCCCGGTTGGCCGCGGCGTCGTCCTCGTCCGGGTCCTCGGCACCGAGATAGCTGATCGCGGTGCGCACCACGTCCATCGGGTGGCAGTTGTCCGGCAGCTTGGCCAGCAATGACAGCATCGAGCGGTCCACCCGACGGCTGGCTCGTTCGCGCTGGCTGAACAACGCCAGCTCGGCATCGGTGGGCAACTCACCACGCCACAGCAGGAAGGCGACCTGCTCGAAACTGCAGCGGGCTGCCAGATCCTGGACCGGATATCCCCGGTAGGTCAACGAATTGGTCTGCGGCACCACCTTGGAGATGGCGGTGGTGTCCACCACCACGCCGGCGAGGCCCTTTTTGATGTCGGGCCGCTCATCAACGGTGGGCGCGGTCATCGATTTCGTGGCAGCGACGGACCTGGCCGCCGCGAGCGGCCCGGTCATCGAAAGATTCCTGGTGGAATCACCGGCGCTTTGTCCAGCACCCGCGGATCGACCAACACGTTCAGCCCACCCACGGCACCGCTCTCGAGATCGGCGAGACTCTCTACTACGGCCAGGAACCGTTGCTGTTCAACGGGTTCCACTACACCATCGGCGAGCTCGGTGAACTTCTCTACGTACTGCTTGCGCTCGAACGGCCGGGTGCCCAGCGGATGGGCGTCGGCCACCGCCAGTTCGTCCACGATCACTTCACCGCTGTGCAGCGTCACCTCCGCGCGCGCCCCGAACGCCTTTTTGGCCGGATCGGCGCAGTGATAGCGGCGGGTCCACTCGGGATCCTCGACGGTGGAAATCTTGTGCCACAGTGCCACCGTGTCGGAACGGCGCGCCCGCTCGGGCGCGTAGGAGCGCTCGTGGTGCCAGCAGCCGTCCTGCAGTGCCACGGCGAAGATGTAGGGCAGCGAGTGGTCGAGGGTTTCGCGTGACGCGTCCGGGTCGAACTTCTGCGGATCGCCGGATCCCGTTCCGATCACTACATGGGTGTGGTGGCTGGTGTGCAGCACGATCGACGCGATCTGGTCGAGATCGCCGATACGCTCACGTAGCCGGCAGGCCAGGTCGATCGGCGCCTGGCTCTGGTACTCCGCGGAGTGTTGCTTGGTGTAGCTGTCCAGAATGGCGCGCTTGGGTTCACCAGGTGCGGGCAACGGCACCCGGTAGGTGTGCTCGGGTCCGGCCAGCAGCCAGGCGATCACCCCGTCCTCGCCCTCCCAGATCGGAGCCGGTGAGCCCTCGCCGCGCATCGCCCGATCGACCGCCTCGATGCCGACCTTGCCGGCATGCGCCGGCGCGAACGCCTTCCAGCTGGAGATGGCGCCCTTGCGGGATTGACGGGTGCTGGTGGTCAGATGCAGGGCCTGGCCGATCGCGTGGTAGATGGTCTCTTGGTCGAGCCGCAGCATGGTCCCGATGCCGGCGGCCACCGCCGGGCCCAGGTGGGCGACATGGTCGATCTTGTGCTCGTGCAAGCAGATTCCGCGGGTTAGGTCGATGTGGATCTCATAGGCGGTTACCAGACCGCGGATCAGCTCCGCGCCGCACACGCCGAGCTGCTGGGCGACCGCCACCAGTGGGGGTATGTTGTCCGCCGGGTGCGAATAGTCGGCGGCCAGAAACGTGTCGTGAAAGTCAAGTTCACGCGCGGCGACGCCGTTGGCCCAGGCCGCCCAGTCCGCCGAGTAGCTGCCCTCGACGCCAAATACCTTCGCCCCGTGTCGCACCGGATGCGCCAGTGCCTGGTGGCGGGCCACGGTGACCGGTCTGCGCACCATTGATGCGGCGCTCACCGCAGCGTTGTCGATGATGCGGTTGCACACCATGTCCGCTACCTCCGGGTCGACGTCAACCGGATCGGCAGCCACCTGGGCGATCTTGTAGGCCATGTGCTCGGTGCACGGGAAATCGTCGGCGCTGCGCCACGCCCGGACCGCATGCATCAACATAATCCGCACCATACGCAGCACAGGACACCAACAAAAGACCCTGAAAAAGCGTACTTTTGTGTCCTGATCCGGCACATTTTGCAAATTTTGCGAACATGACGCGGAGTAATGTCTTACCGGTGGCTAGGACGTATTCGAGGACGTTTTCCGGTGCCCGCCTGCGGCGGTTACGTCAAGAGCGCGGGCTCACCCAGGTGGCGCTGGCCAAGGCCCTGGACTTATCCACAAGCTATGTCAACCAGTTGGAGAATGACCAGCGGCCCATCACCGTGCCCGTGCTGCTTCTGCTTACCGAGCGGTTTGACCTGTCGGCGCAGTATTTCTCCTCGGATTCCGACGCACGGTTGGTGGCCGACCTGTCCGACGTCTTCACCGACATCGGCGTCGAGCACGCGGTCAGCGGCGCCCAGATCGAAGAATTCGTCGCCCGGATGCCCGAGGTCGGCCACAGCCTGGTTGCCGTGCACCGCCGGTTGCGCGCCGCCACCGAGGAACTAGAGGGCTACCGATCTCGTGCGACCGCCGAAACCGAGCTACCGCCCGCGCGGCCGATGCCGTTCGAGGAGGTCCGCGACTTCTTCTACGACCGCAACAACTACATCCACGACCTGGACATGGCGGCGGAGCGGATGTTTACCGAAAGCGGGATGCGGACCGGCGGATTGGACATCCAGCTGGCCGAGCTGATGCGGGACCGGTTCGGCATCTCGGTGGTGATCGATGACAATCTGCCCGACACCGCCAAGCGCCGCTACCACCCCGACACCAAGGTCCTTCGGGTCGCCCACTGGCTGATGCCCGGACAGCGCGCCTTCCAGATCGCCACCCAACTGGCGCTGGTGGGCCAGTCAGACCTGATCTCGTCGATCGTGGCCACCGATGACCAGCTCAGCACCGAAGCCCGCGGCGTCGCGCGCATCGGACTGGCCAACTACTTCGCCGGCGCCTTCCTGCTCCCCTACCGCGAATTCCACCGTGCCGCAGAGCAGTTACGCTATGACATCGACCTGCTGGGCCGCCGGTTCGGAGTGGGCTTCGAAACCGTCTGCCACCGGCTCTCCACACTGCAGCGCCCGCGGCAGCGAGGGATACCGTTCATCTTCGTCCGCACCGACAAGGCCGGAAACATCTCAAAGCGACAGTCCGCGACGGCGTTTCACTTCAGCCGGGTCGGCGGCAGCTGCCCGCTGTGGGTGGTCCACGACGCGTTCGCCCAGCCAGAGAGGATCGTCCGCCAGGTGGCGCAAATGCCCGACGGCAGGTCGTACTTCTGGGTGGCCAAGACCACCGCTGCCGACGGGCTCGGGTATCTGGGCCCGCACAAGAACTTCGCGGTCGGGCTGGGCTGCGACCTCGCGCACGCCCATAAACTCGTCTACTCCACCGGTGTCGTCCTGGACGACCCGAGCACGGAGGTCCCGATCGGGGCGGGCTGCAAGATCTGCAACCGAACGTCGTGCGCCCAACGTGCGTTCCCCTATCTCGGTGGTCGCGTCGCGGTCGACGAGAACGCGGGCAGCAGCTTGCCTTATTCGTCGACCGAGCAATCGGTTTGACCGCCCGACGCCACAGCAGACAACGAAACCCCTTATATTACTGTGGTTTCAGCAGGCTCTGGGCAAGCATTGTTGTCGGTGCCTGCACATAGCATTCAGTCATGTGTTCCACTCGGGAGGAGATCACGGAGGCCTTCGCGTCATTGGCTACCGCGCTGTCCCGCGTGCTGGGGCTGACCTTTGACGCATTGACCACCCCGGAGCGCCTGGCGCTGCTGGAGCACTGCGAGACCGCGCGACGCCAGCTGCCCAGCGTCGAACACACGTTGATCAATCAGATCGGCGAACAATCCACCGAGGAGGAGCTGGGCGGCAAGCTGGGATTGACGCTGGCCGACCGGTTGCGCATCACCCGCAGCGAGGCCAAGCGGCGAGTGGCCGAGGCCGCCGACCTTGGCCAGCGCCGTGCGCTGACCGGCGAGCCGCTGCCACCGCTACTCACCGCCACCGCAAAGGCACAGCGCCACGGGTTAATTGGTGACGGCCATGTTGAAGTAATCCGTGCTTTCGTGCACCGCCTACCATCCTGGGTAGACCTCAAGACCCTGGAGAAGGCCGAACGGGACTTGGCTAAGCAGGCCACCCAGTACCGTCCCGACCAGCTGGCCAAATTGGCCGCGCGGATCATGGACTGCCTCAACCCCGATGGCGACTACACCGACGAGGACCGCGCCCGCCGCCGCGGCTTGACGTTAGGAAAGCAAGATGTCGATGGGATGTCGCGGCTCAGCGGATATGTGACCCCCGAGCTGCGCGCCACTATCGAGGCGGTGTGGGCCAAGCTGGCCGCCCCGGGTATGTGCAACCCCGAGCAGAAGGCACCGTGTGTGAACGGCGCGCCCTCGAAGGAGCAGGCGCGGCGAGACACCCGCAGCTGCCCACAGCGGAACCACGACGCGCTCAACGCCGAATTACGTAGTTTGTTGACAAGTGGCAATCTGGGCCAGCACAACGGATTACCGGCCAGCATCATCGTGACCACCACGCTGAAGGACTTGGAGGCCGCGGCCGGCGCGGGCCTCACCGGCGGGGGTACGATCTTGCCCATATCGGATGTGATCCGGCTGGCCCGCCACGCAAACCACTACCTCGCGATATTCGATCGAGGCAAGGCCCTGGCGCTCTACCACACCAAGCGCCTGGCCTCCCCGGCGCAGCGAATTATGTTGTACGCCAAGGACAGTGGCTGCAGCGCACCTGGTTGCGACGTGCCCGGCTATTACTGTGAAGTCCATCATGTCACGCCGTACGCCCAGTGCCGCAACACCGACGTCAATGACCTGACACTCGGCTGCGGTGGCCATCATCCGTTAGCCGAACGTGGCTGGACGACCCGCAAGAACGCCCACGGCGACACCGAGTGGCTACCGCCGCCACATCTCGACCACGGCCAACCTCGAGTCAATACGTTCCATCACCCGGAAAAGCTCCTGGCAGACGACGAAGGCGACCCGTAGCGTTAGGCGGGGGAGCCGGTCGAACCAAGCCGTTGGGCCGGTGCGCTGTCCACGCCGCCAGCCACCATCACCGGCAGCCGGCGTTGTCTCGCAGCATGGGTAAGGCCCAACACCAGACACAAGCTGAGTAGTCCGACCGCTGACCAAGGCGCCCCCTGTGGGCCCACAGTGGGCGGTCTGGCGTTGCCCATAAGTAGCATCAAGGGGTGCCCATGACTCGTATCACCCGAGCCAATGGTTGCCCCGACGGAACTCTCGAAAACGCCGTTGTGGCGCTGGACGGCGGCGCGAACTACCCACGCGAGATCCTGGGCAACAAAGGCCACGGCATCGACATGATGCGCCGGCACCATCTGCCGGTGCCGCCTGCATTCTGCATTACCACCGAGGTGGGCGTGCGCTATCTCGCCGCGCCCGGATCCACGATCGCCGCGATCTGGGATGACGTGCTGGATCGGATGAGCTGGCTGGAAACAGAAACCTCGTGCACGTTCGGCCGTGGCCCGAATCCGCTGCTGGTCAGCGTGCGCTCGGGAGCCACCCAGTCGATGCCCGGCATGATGGACACGATTCTGGACGTGGGCATGACCGACGCGGTCGAACGAGTACTTGCCAGGCCGGGTGCCGCCGACTTCGCCCACGACACCAGACGGCGATTCACCAGCATGTATCGGCGCATCGTCGGCAGCGCCGGTCCCATTACCGACGACCCGTATGCCCAGTTGCGCGCGAGCATCGAGGCGGTATTCGCCTCCTGGAACTCACCTCGCGCCGTTGCCTATCGCGACCATCACGGCCTCGACGACCAAGGCGGTACGGCGGTGGTGGTGCAGGCGATGGTATTCGGCAACCTCACCGCGAACTCGGGCGCCGGGGTGCTGTCCTCACGCAACCCGATCACCGGAGCCAACGAACCGTTCGGCGAATGGCTACCCGGCGGCCAAGGCGACGACGTGGTGTCCGGATTGGTCGCCGTCGCACCGATCACCGCCCTGCGCGACCAGCAGCCGGCCGTCTACGACCAACTGATGGCGGCCGCCCGCAGTTTGGAGCGCATGGCAGGCGACGTCCAGGAGATCGAATTCACCGTGGAGGACAGCCAGCTGTGGCTGCTGCAGACCCGCGGGGCGGAACGCTCGGCGCAGGCCGCCGTGCGACTGGCGCTGCAACTGCATCACGAGGGACTCATCGACGACACCGAGACACTGCGCCGGGTGACTCCGACGCACATCGAGACTTTGCTACGGCCGTCGCTGCAGACGGAAACACGGTTGGCTGCACCGCTTTTGGCCAAGGGCCTGCCCGCTTGCCCGGGCGTGGTATCCGGGACCGCCTACACCGAGGTGGACGAGGCGCTGGACGCTGCGGACCGGGGCGAGCCGGTCATCTTGGTGCGAGATCACACCAGACCGGAGGACGTCATGGGCATGCTTGCCGCGCAAGGCATTGTCACCGAGGTGGGGGGTGCCGCCAGTCATGCGGCGGTGGTTAGCCGCGAGCTCGGTCGAGTGGCCGTGGTGGGTTGCGGTCCCGGGGTCGCGGCGGCACTGGCCGGCAAGGAGATCACCGTCGACGGCTATGAAGGCGAAGTGCGCCAAGGCGTTCTGGCATTGTCTGCCTGGTCGGAAAGTGACACGCCGGAGTTGCGCGAGCTGGCCGACATCGCGCAACGGATCAGTTCATGAGCGAGTTGACGGTACTGCAGGCCGTGCGGCTCAAGGGCCGGGTGATCACCACCGACCTGGCGCAGACCTTGGGTGAAGACCTTGCCGACGTCGCCGCGACCGTCGACAGGCTGACCGCGGCCGGCCTCCTGGTCGACGCCACGCCGTTGCGGATCAGTCCCAGCGGCCGGATGAGGCTCGACGACTTGCTTGCCGAGGAGCGCAACCGGGCCGATTCGACCGTGCTGGCTGCCGCTTACCGCGATTTCCGTTCCGTCAACGCCGATTTCAAGAGGCTGGTCACCGACTGGCAGCTCAAGGGCGAAAAGCCTAACACACACGACGACGCCGAATACGACGCCGCGGTGCTGTCCCGCCTCGATGGCGTACACCGGCGGGTGGGCCCGATCATCGGTACGGTGGCCATGCAGCTGCCGCGGTTGAGCAGGTACCCGGTGAAATTGCGTGCGGCGCTGGACAAGGTCAAAGCGGGCGACATCGCCTGGCTGACGCGCCCACTCATCGACTCCTACCACACCGTGTGGTTCGAACTACACGAGGAGCTGATCCAGGCCGTCGGGCTGACACGAGACGAAGCGGCTAAATCCGGTGATGCCCAGTAGTTTTCACTGCAGAGCCGCGTCCAGCAGCCGCATGTAGGCGTCGATGTCAGACACCGCAGACTCGGCCGCGTGCACACTGATCGCGACGGTATCACCGATGCCGTGCACGCCATGGGTTAGACCCATCGCCGGCGACAGCGCCGGATACCCGGCCGTCAGCACCACCGGAGCGTCCCCGAAGCTCAGATCGGCAGCCCCGCGATAAACACTGGACACCACGGTATTGCCGGCCACCCGCACCGGCCGCACCTCAGCGTCGAACTGCGATACGCCCCAACGCAGCAGCGCCGCCGGTACCGCCGCAAAGGCCCGGTCAGCGGAGAGCATCGCCGGATGTTCAAAGCGACGGCGAGCGTTGGCCAAATCGGTTGCGATCCGCCGCACCCGCTCATCCGGCTCCAGCCGCGGGTACAGCCCAACGACAACGTTGCCGAAGTGGTTATATGACCGTGGCACACCCGGTTTGGCCATGGGTACTTCGGCGCCTAGCGTGTCCACATCCCCGCCAAGCAGACCCAACAGCCCGGTGGACACCGCGGCGAGCACCGTGACGGTCACCGTGGGACCGGCTAGTTGCGAGCGCCGCCGCAGCAGGGTGCGCACCGCGCGGACACCTTCGGGGCGGGCATTCGTGGACAGCGGCGGCCGGGATCCGACACCTGGCGCTACCAGCCCGGCATTGGTATCACGAACCAGTCGGAGATGAGCGCGGGCCGCATGGGCGGCCCGCCACGGCAGGAAACCCGCACGCGACCTGGCTATTTCGGGAACCGCGGCCGGCCGGCCGAACAGCCACGCGGCCATCGCCGAAGCCCGCGCGCCGTCGCCCAGCGCATGCGCGAACTGCATGACGGCGACGGTGCCGAGGCCGCTGACGCCCGGAACGTCGTGCACCGGGGTGAACACGTGCAGCCGCCAGGGCATCCGGCGCATATCCAGCTGCTTGCTGGCGAGGCCGACAACGGCCGCCAGACAACCTTGCCAGCTGCGATCGGCCAGGTCGTGGCAGACCAGTTGGTCACGTTGCACGGGTGTGGGCACCCACTGCGGGTAGGCCAGAGCACCACGGTCCTGAACTCGCATCCCTAAGCCCGGACACCCACGGGCTCGACGGTAGACCTGCGCGACGGCACGTTCCAGATCGGTGGGTTCACCATCGAACGCATACAGCAGGAACTGGTCGTTGGGGACTTTGGCCGACATCCAGTAGAACTGCGCGTCGACGGCCGCCATCCGGTGCCCGGCCACGACTTCAGCCGGGTGAGCCAATGAACGCCACGATCAACTCTGCAATCTTGTCCGGCTGCTCGAGCTGCAAGAAGTGCCCGGCGTGTTCCACTACGGCCACCTCACTGCCGGCGGGCAACACCCTTGCCGTCCAATGAGTGAATGCCGATGTGGCACAGCCATCGTCGTGGCCATGCAGGTACAGAACCGGCAGCTTCGGCGCCTCGGTCCACAGCCGATTCAAGTCGGCATAGTCCGCCGGGGCCCGGGTGTTGCGCATGGTGGCGCGATACGGTCCCAAGGCCGCCCGCCGGCCCTCCGGCGTCCCGATCGCGGCGTCGACATGCCGCAGGTCTTCCTCGGCGTGATAGCCCGGCGACCAACGCCGCCACAGCAGCGGCACCACCCAGGAGGCGGATCGCTCCGGCAGCCAGGGCAACTGGAAGTACAGGATGTACCAGCTGCGCAGCAGCTGATGCGGCAACTCACGCAGCAACCGGCCACGCTCGGGCACCCGGCCCAGCGGGCGAAATGCCGCCGACGGCGGCACCGACATGATCACCGCCTTGGCAAACGGGCTGTCGGGCATGGCGGCCAGGCCGGTAGCGGCGATCGCGCCCCAGTCGTGGCCGATGATCACATCGCGCTCGGTGCCACCGGCAGCCGAGCGCACCCGCAGGGCGTCGTGCATCAACGCACCGACGTGATAGCTGCCGTCGGCCGGAATCGAAGACGGCGCATAACCACGCATGAACGGCGCCACGACGTGCCAGCCGGACTCGGCCAGCCGGGGTGCGACCTTGCGCCACCCGTAGGCGGTATCCGGAAAGCCGTGCAAGCACAACGCAACTGGCGCGCCGGCCGGCCCCCAGGTCAAGGCTTTCAGGTCGCCGTTGGGACCCTTCACGTCAATCCAGTGTGGTTCAGCCATTGTCGTCCGCCATGTTGACTCCCGTTCGCCGCGTCCAGCCCGCATGGTCCAACGTAACCGGCGGAACCCAAGAGGCCAGTAGCTAGGGCACCTTGATCACCGCATCCTCCAGGTCGGCGATGACGATTTGGCGCGTGCCCAGCAAGGTAACGTCAGGACCCGTGAGCGCCGTGAGCAGCAGTCCCCAAGCGGTCGCGTTTTCCGGTGCTCGTGGGATTACCCTGGTCGCCGACGAGTGGAATCGGGGCGCCGCAGCGGCCGATCGGCCGACGATCCTGATGTTGCACGGTGGCGGCCAAAACCGGTTTTCCTGGAAAAACACCGGCCAGATCCTGGCCGACGAGGGGCACCACGTCGTTGCGCTGGACACCCGCGGACCCGGTGACAGCGACCGCGCTCCCGGCGCCGACTATGCCGTGGAGACCCCGACCACCGATGTGCTACACGTCGTCGAGGCGATCGGCCGCCGTGTGGTGGTGGTCGAGGCCAGCATGGGCGGACTGACTGGCATCCTGGTCGCCGAGCGCGCCGGTCCGCAGACGGTGAACGGACTGGTATTGGTCGACGTGGTGCCGCGTTACGAGAAGGAGGGCAACGCCCGTATCCGGGACTTCATGCTGGGCAACATCGACGGCTTCGGTTCGCTCGAGGAAGCCGCCGACGCAGTCGCCGAGTATCTGCCGCACCGCGACAAGCCGCGCAGTCCCGAGGGCCTGAAGAGGAATCTGCGCCTGCGAGACGGACGCTGGCACTGGCACTGGGATCCGGCCATGATGACCGCGCCGGGGCACGACCCGCAGCTGCGCACCGAGAACTTCGAACGGGCTGCCATGGGCCTGACGATCCCGGTCCTGTTGATTCGCGGAAAGCTGTCCGACGTGGTCAGTTCCGACGGTGCCCGGGACTTCCTGGCCAAGGTGCCCAACGCGGAGTTCGTCGAATTGTCCAACGCGGGGCGCACCGCCGCCGGCGACGACAACGACGCGTTCACCGACGTCGTGGTGGACTTCGTCAGGCGACTTAGTTAGCCGGTTTCTCGGCGTGTCCGCCGAACTGCTTGCGCATCGCCGACAGCGCCTTGTTGGCGAAGTCGTCGAGGTCACGCGAGGCGAAGCGGGACTGCAGCGCGGTGGTCAGCACCGGCGCGGGCACGCCCTCGTCGATCGCCGCGATGGCGGTCCACCGGCCCTCGCCAGAGTCGGAGACCCGTCCGGAGAATTCCGCTAGGTCAGGTGATTCGCGCAGCGCGATCGCGGTCAAATCCAGCAGCCAGGAGCCGATCACGCTGCCCCGCCGCCATACCTCGGCGACCTCCGGGATGTCGAAGTCGTACTGGTAGCACTCGGGATTCGGCAGCGGCGCGGTTTCGGCGTCACCGTGTTGCACGCGGGTGCCGACGTCGGCATTGCGCAGGATGTTCAATCCCTCCGCCAAGGAGGCCATCATCCCGTATTCGATGCCGTTGTGGACCATCTTCACGAAGTGACCCGAACCGCAAGGCCCACAATGCAAATAGCCTTGTTCCGATGGCGCGACCTCACCGTCTCGGCCCGGGGTGCGCGGGGCGGCCGCCACCCCCGGCGCGACGGTGGCGAAGATCGGCTCCGCGCGCGCGAACGCGTCGCCATCCCCGCCGATCATCAGGCAGTAGCCACGTTCCCGACCCCACACACCGCCGCTGGTGCCACAGTCGAGTAGGTGAATTCCCTTCTTGAACAACAGCTTTTCGTGCCGCAGATCGTCGCGATAATAGGTGTTGCCACCGTCGATCACAATGTCGCCGGCCTCGAGCGTGTTGGCCAGCTCTTCGATCACCGCGGTGGTGATGTTCCCCGCGGGCACCATCACCCAGACAACTCGCGGGGCGGAGAGCCGCTGAGACAACTCACGCAACGAGGCCACCCCGGTGGTCCGGTCCTCCCCGGCCATCGCCTTGACCGCGTCGGGGTCGTGGTCGTAGACCACGCAGTCGTGTCCACCTTTGGCCAAGCGGCGGACGATATTCGCACCCATCCGGCCCAGACCGATCATTCCTAGTTGCATCGCCTTTTCGTCTCCTTGAACTCATGCGTCCGTGCCGCGGGGCAGCCACGGCGACTGCCAACCGCGGTGACCGCGCAGCAACGACTGCGCGGCTTCCGGACCCCAGGAACCGCGATCGTACCGATGGATTTCACCCGGGTTGTCGAGCAGCGGCTGCACGATCCGCCACGTCTGCTCGATGCTGTCCTCGCGGGCGAACAACTGGTGATCGCCGACCAATCCGGCATACAGCAGCCGCTCATAGGGTCGTATCGGTTCACCGAGGTCCACCGCGAACGAGGAGTCCAGGTGGATATCTCGCCACGAGTCGTCGGTGTGGGCCGAAATCTGCAGTCGCATACCCGGATCGGGGTCGATACGCAGCACAATCTGGTTGGGCTCGGCCGGTCGGCGGTTGGGCAGAAAGGCCAATGCCGGAACTCGGCGTAGAAATAGCCGTACTTCGGTGACCTTCGCGGGCAGCTCTTTTCCGGCCCGCACGAAGATCGGCACCCCGGCCCAGCGCCAGTTGTCGATCTCGGTTCGCAGCGCGACATACGTTTCGGTCGCCGAATCGCTTGCTACGCCCGCAACTTCGGTGTAGCCGAGGTACTGCCCACGCACGCACCGATCGGGATCCAGCGGCGCCATCGCCCGGAAGACCTCGGCCTTCTTGTCGTTGAGGTCATCGGCGCTGGAACCGACCGGCGGTTCCATCGTCACCAGCGCCAGCACCTGCAGCAGATGGTTTTGCACGACGTCACGCAGGGCACCGACGGCGTCGTAAAACTTGCCGCGGTCCTCCACCCCGAAGTCCTCGGCCATGGTGATGTGGATCTCGGAGATGCTGTTGCGATCCCAGAGCTCGGCTAACGCCTGATTGGCGAACCTCAGGTACTCCAGCTCGACGACGGGCTGCTTGCCCAGAAAGTGGTCCACACGCAGGATTTGGTCTTCGCCCAACACCGCTCGCAGCCGGGCGTTGAGTTCGAGCGCGGAGGCCAGGTCGTGGCCGAACGGCTTTTCCACGGCAACGCGTGCGCGCTCCAACAGCCGCACGTTCGCGAGATTTTCGACAATCGGCGCGAACAGCGCCGGCGGCATTTCCAGGTAATACAGCGGCCGACAGGCCGAGCCAATCAGTTCGGCCAGCGAATCGTAGAGCTGGCTGTCGGTGACGTCACCGTGCAGGTAGGACAACCGGCCCGCCAACCGGTCGAACACCGCATCGTCGATCTTTTCGGTACGACCGATGGACTCGCGAGCCCACTTGACCAACTGCCCGACGGACATGTCGTCACTGGCCACACCCAGGATGGGGCAGTCCAGCAACTGGTGGCGCTCGAGCCGATACAACGCGCGGAAGGTCATCTTGCGGGCCAGGTCACCGGTAATTCCGAAGATCACCAACAGATCTGACGCGCCACCTCCGCCGTCAACCAAACCCGCACCTCCAGACTTGCTTTCCCGCGGCGGCCGAACTCAACCCTAGCCCATTGGCCCGACAACCCGACGCTGCAGATCGCGGTCTACATCCTGGCCGGGATCGCCACGATCGAGGCCGGCGGACTCGTCCCGATGCGCATCCGGCTGAGGCGGATACGCCAGGAAACCGAGCAACCGCGGGAGCGGCTCGACGCCCGCAATGCTGTCGGGTGGTCGTGAAGCGGTAAAGACGGTCTGGCAGACCGCGAACCTGGTGCGCAAAGAAGGGTTCGGAGCGGCCGTGCGCAGCTCGATCGAGGACCCCGCCGACTGGGCCGAGGTAGAGCGTCCCGACCTGGCTCGGGTAACCCCGGACGGCCGGGTGGTGATCCTGTTCTCCGACATCGAGGAGTCCACCGCGCTCGACGAACGAATCGGGGATCGCACATGGGTCAAGTTGATTGGCGCGCATGACAAGCTGGTTCATGAGCTGGTGCGGCGCTGGTCCGGGCACATGGTCACGAGTCAGGGTGACGGGTTCATGATCGCGTTCGCCCGCGCCGAACAGGCGGTGCGGTGCGGCATCGACATCCAGGACGCGCTGCGCAACAGCGCAAAGCGTAAGCGGAACCAGGGAATTCGGGTGCGGATCGGCACCACATGGGGCGCTCGGTGCGGCACGGTGACGATCTGTTCGGCCGCAACGTCGCAATGACCGCTCGGGTTGCGGGGCAAGCGGTCGGCGGCCAGATCCTGGTAGGCGAACCGGTGCACGACGCCGTCAGCGACTGTGCCGATATCCGTTTCGGCAGCTATCGCCTGTTCTCGCTCGACGCGGCACCCGGGCCGGACCTGGACTGATAACCGTCGACGTCGGATTCGTCCAGCCTCTGGTGCAATCGGGCCCGCACCTCGTCGGGCGTGTAGGCACGTCGTTTCCGTTGATCGCGCGCCACCAGGGCGCCACCCGCGACGACGCCGGCGACACCGGCCAGCCCGACCCACTTCCACACGTTGCGCACCCCGACAGGCTATATCCGCCTATGGTGCATGGGGTGGACCCGAGCACGCTAGCGCTGGATCGAGCGCTGAACGAAACCCGCACCGGCGACCTCTGGCTGTTTCGCGGCCGTTCCCGACCCGACCGGGCGATCCAGACCTTGACGAACGCCCCGGTGAACCACGTCGGCATGACGGTGGCCATCGACGACTTGCCGCCGCTGATCTGGCATGCCGAACTGGGCGACAAGCTGCTCGACGTATGGACCGGCACCAACCACCGCGGCGTGCAGCTCAACGACGCCCGCCAAGTCGTGCAGCAGTGGGCCGGCCGTTATCGGCAGCGGTGCTGGCTGCGTCAACTGACACCGCACGCCAATCGCGACCAGGAGGACAAACTGCTGCGGGTCATCGCGCGGATGAACGGCACGCCTTTCCCAACCACCGCCCGGTTGACCGGCCGGTGGCTGCGCGGCCGGCTTCCGACCCTCAACGATTGGCTGCGCGGCATACCGGTGCTGGACCGCAAGGTGCGCGAACAAACCCAGCGACGTAAGCAACAGCAGCGCACGATGGGCCTGGCGACGGCATATTGCGCGGAGACGGTGGCCATCACCTATGAGGAAATGGGATTGCTGGTCACCGACAAGGACGCGCACTGGTTCGACCCCGGCAAGTTCTGGAGCGGTGACTCGCTGCCCCTGGCGCCGGGTTATCGGCTGGGTCACGAAATCGCGGTCGACGTGGGCGGCTGATCGGGCCTCGCCGGTTACCCGACCGTCATCTCCCCCATCGCCGACCAACCCGTCGCATCGATGGTTTGGCTGATGATCTTGGGGGTGGACGCCAGTGCCTTCGGCAGTTCCCGCATGGCCTGCCTGAAGTGATCGCTGTTGACGTGTACGCCGCCGGCCTCGCCGTCACGGAAGGATTCGACCAGGACGTACTCGGCCGGGTCGTCGAGGCTGCGGGACCACTCGAACCATAGGTTGCCCTCTTCGGCACGCGTGGCCGCGGTGAACGATGCGACCAAATCCGGCCAGCGCTCGGTCCACTCGGGTTTGGTCTCGAACTTGACGACGATGAAGATCATTGCCGCTCAGGGTACCCGGGCCGGGCACGTACACTCCATACTCCCACTTTGCGCTCACGATAAACGGTGACAACGTGCGTTGTCCACGGTTTGGGCACATGCCTGACGGGGCGACATCGCCGTGCGCATGGTGCGCTCCCGGGGCCGAGAAGTGGGTAACCGGTGCTGGCCTTGAGGCCCCAGCGTCATTTCACCCAGAGCCGGAGCGCCCGGCGGCTACGCTGTGTGCTCGACGATGACGTATGGGTGCCCTGGGCACGGTCAGGGGGTTGCAGGACAGCAACACGGCATTTGTCGGTGCGCTGCATAGCGGGAACCTGTTGGGGGCCACCGGTGCGGTTCTGCAGGCTCCGGGCAACGCCGTCAACGGTTTCTTGTTCGGCCAGACGTCGATATCGCAGTCGATTGACGTGTCACCGGAGTACGGATACGAGTTGGTCGCTGTCAGCGACCCGGTTGGCGGAACTGCTGGCTCCGCTCGAGCCGGTCACGGTTACGTTCACGCCGACCTTCGGTGAACCGGACATGGTCCATCTGAGTGGCACGAAGTTCGGGGGCCTTGTCCCGGCCCTCTTCGAAGGGGTGCGCGCCGGCTTCTAAGCGCGGTTCGTCGGCCATTCGACTACACATCCGTATGGCAGCGCCGTGCTTGCATAAGTGAAATCGTTCCGTGGACAACGATTTGGCGAAGGCGTTGGAGAAGCGCCAAGAATATTTCCGCCACGGAAGGATTGGTTTGGGTACACTCTATTTCCCGACGATTACTGGGTGATTTCTTTTTGCTAAGAGGGACGTGCTGAACCCGCGGCAGCCGCTTATAGGGGCCGGCCAGACCGGCGCCGCCGCGGCCAGCGCGGCCGAGAGCGCCCCTGGCATAGTCCGGAGTTTGTTGCACAGGTTATGTCTCGGGGTCACCGGCGGGCGCTGGGTCGGGCACGGTGCAGGCATTTCCGGTTCCACGTCGTCGACCGCGGTGACCGGCTCATCTGGCGCCGGCGGCTGGTCTTCTCCCGCGTCCACATCCATCGGCAGATACATGTGGTGGGTGAATTTGGGCTGGTAGGCGCCACCGCCACCGACCCGCACGCCACCGCCTTCACCACTGGATACGGGCGTGCCATCGGGCAGCGTCACCGCCGTGTGGTGGCCATTCCAACCGATCACCAAGGCATTGGGGGCGGTTCCCTGTTGAAAGCCCCGAGCCGCCAAGGCGGCTTCCTCGTTGCCGGTGTTGAACCTATCTCCGAAAACCGGCCTGGCCGTCGCCGCATTCGATACCCACGAAGCCAGCTCCGAGCAGTCGGTCCCGGCGGGAGAATCGCCACCGGGAATATACGGAGTGCCGACGACTTGATTGATAAGCGTCAACAGCGTTGCAAGAGCAATCATGGACGCGAACGCTACCGACAATATCCATAGGAAATCAATTCTTGTGGTGCTTATCACGCATTATCCAAATAATGGCCCGTCCCACGCGTACAGCGGATATGTCACGCAACAATATAAAAATAGATACGGAAGGGTTCAGTGCGAATGTAACAAATCAACATAAATCACGCTATCGCGCCAAATCGGGCAATGAACATGGCCGAACATGCGCCACGCGGCACCGGGTCGATTACTCCCAGCAACGCTGACGGTATACAACTCAGGACACTTCCTCAGCCAGCGCAACACCGCTTTCCGCGCACGCCGCCTTCAACCGCTTGTCCCGCGTCCATAGTCGCGCGCCGCCAACCAGAGCCACCGAACCAAGAAGGTTGGCATCGACGGCACCGAGTCCCCGACCCCACAACCGCCGCCGACCGACAAGCCGCAACACTTCGTCGTGGGTCACCACCGGAAACTGGTAGAGGTTGGCCAACAGATCGAGAACAACGTCTCGCTGCTTGATCGAGCCAAGCGCCAGCTCCTCGATGACGAGCGGATGGCAACCGGCCTCGTCATCGCCCAGCAGCTCGACGAGTCGCGCGTCGGCGGCGCGCAGGTGCTCAATCCATACCGAAGTGTCGACCAGGATCACCGGGGCGACGTCCGGCGTCTCGGCGCCGCGGTAGCTTGCGGGTCGGTGCCGCCGAGAGCCGCCAACCGCCGGGCGCTCTCCACCCGGACCAGTGTCTGCAACCCCTCGCGCAGGAGCGTCGACTTCTCTTTCACCCCAGTCAATTCGGCCGCTTTGGCTAACAAGGCGTCGTCAACGGTCACCGTCGTCCTCATTCACCAACTCCCATCAATACATGCATCACTCGATGCAAGCAATGATGCCATGGGATCTGGGCTCTGGCTGCGTCCCGGCTTTCCCGCCTACACGTTGAATCGGAACTCCACTACGTCACCGTCGGCCATCACGTAGTCCTTGCCTTCGATCCGGACCTTGCCGGCCGCCTTGGCCGCCGCCATCGAACCCGCGGCCACCAGGTCGTCGTAGGACACGATCTCGGCCTTGATGAAACCCTTCTCGAAGTCGCTGTGGATCACCCCGGCCGCCTTCGGCGCGGTGTCGCCTTGATGGATGGTCCACGCCCGCGCTTCCTTGGGGCCCGCGGTCAAAAAGGTCTGCAACTTCAGGGTGTGAAAACCCGCCCGGGCCAGCGCGTCCAGCCCGCGCTCGCTCTGCCCGATGGACTCCAGCAGCTCCGCGGCCGACTCGTCGTCCAGTTCGGTCAACTCCGACTCGATGGCGGCGTCCAGGAACACCGCATCGGCGGGCGCCACCAACGCGCGCAGCTCACCGACTCGCGCCGGGTCGGTGAGCACCGCCTCGTCGGCGTTGAACACATACAGGAAGGGCTTGGTGGTCAGCAGGTTCAGCTCGCGCAACGCGGCGGCATCCACCCCCGCGGCGAACAGCGTCTTGCCGGCGTCGAGCACCTGCTGGGCACGCAGTGCCGCGTCGTAGACCGGCTTGCGCGCCTTGTTGGTGCGCGCTTCCTTCTCCAGCCGGCCCGTGGCCCGCTCCAGGGTTTGCAGATCTGCCAGGATCAGCTCGGTCTCGACGACCTCAATGTCGGACTGGGGATCGACCCGTCCGGTGACATGAGTCACGTCGTCGTCGACGAACACCCGCACCACCTGACAAATGGCGTCGCATTCGCGGATATGAGCCAGGAACTTGTTACCCAGCCCGGCTCCCTCGGACGCCCCCTTGACCAGGCCGGCGATATCCACGAAGGTGACCGGCGCGGGTACGACTCGCTGCGATCCGAAAAGCTCAGCAAGCTTGTCCAGGCGGGGATCGGGCAGGGAGACGACACCTTCGTTCGGTTCGATCGTCGCGAACGGGTAGTTGGCCGCGACCACGTTGTTTCGGGTCAGCGCGTTGAAAAGTGTCGACTTGCCGACGTTGGGCAGGCCCACGATCCCCAGGCTCAAGCTCACAGAGAGCCAAGTTTAAGGCGAGGCGGTGCCGCCTTCGGCGCCATTGCCGGTACGGTCGACGTGTGTCAGCGCAGCGGGCGAGGTCGGCGGTACAGGCAAGTCACCGCTCGATTCACCCCCACATCCCAGGTGTGCCGTGGTGGGCTGCCATCCTGATCGCCGTCACCGCGACGGCGATCGGGTATGCAATCGACGCCGGATCGGGCCACAAGGCGCTAACCCTCGTCTTTACCGGCTGCTATATCGCCGGCTGCGTGGGGGCGGTCCTGGCCGTCCGGCAGTCGGACCTGTTCACCGCGCTCGTCCAGCCGCCACTGATACTTTTCTGCGCCGTGCCCGGGGCCTACTGGCTGTTCCACGGGGGCACGATCGGCAAGTTCAAAGACCTCTTGATCAACTGCGGCTACTCGCTCATCGAACGTTTCCCGCTGATGCTGGGCACGGCTGCCGGCGTGCTGCTGATCGGACTGGTCAGGTGGTATCTCGGGACGGCTCTGTTCGACAGCATCGCCAGGAAGCTCAGCTCGCTGATGACCGGCGATTCGGACGACGACGGCGGCCGGCGGTCGGCCCAGCGGCCTGCCCGTACTCGTTCCCGACACGCCCGACCCCCGTCGGAGGACAACCGCGAACCCATAGCCGAGCGTCGATCGCGCCGCCGCCCTAGGCCGCAGAATGATCCGCACCCGCGCCGCAATGCCCACGAACGGCCGGCACCGCGCAGCAGCCGCTTCGATTCTTACCGCAGCTACCAGCCGTCCGAACCCTCCGGGCCTGCCGAGCCCGTCAACCGGTACGAACGTCGGGGTGCTCGATACCAGCCCTATGCGCGCTACGAGCCCACCTACGAGCCCCAACGCCGACGCGCCCGTCCCAGCGAGCCAACCAACCCGACACACCATCCGATCTCGCAGGTCCGCTACCGCGGGTCAGCTACTCGCGACGCGCGGCGGGACAACTACCGCGAGGAGCAGCGGTTCGATCGGCGGGATCGTTCGCGGGCACCGCGCAGACCACCGGCTGAATCCTGGGAATACGACGTCTAACCGTGAGCGGATGTGCTCAGCGAGGTGAGCGGAGCTCCCGGGGCAATGCGAACACCAACGTCTCGTTGGCCGTTGTCACCGGTTGCACGATGTCGTAGCCGCATTCGGCCAGCCGCTCCAGCACACCGCGCACCAGCACCTCGGGGACCGATGCCCCCGACGTAACGCCGACCGTGGTAACGCCGTCCAGCCAGGCCGAGTCGATATCGTCGGCCCAGTCCACCAGGTGGGCGGCCCGCGCCCCGGCACCCAGCGCCACCTCGACCAGCCGAACCGAATTCGACGAATTGCGCGAGCCGACCACGATGACCAGCTCGCACTCGGGCGCCATCGCCTTGACCGCGACCTGCCGATTCTGGGTCGCATAGCAGATGTCGTCGCTGGGCGGATCCTGCAGCTTGGGGAAACGCCGACGCAACCGCCCGACAATCTCCATGGTCTCATCGACGGACAGGGTGGTCTGCGACAGCCAAACCACTTTGTCCTCGTCACGGACGGTCACCTGGTCGACGGCGTCCACCCCGTCGACCAGCTGCACATGATCGGGAGCTTCCCCAGCAGTACCGACGACTTCCTCGTGGCCCTCATGACCGATCAGCAAGATGTCGTAGTCGTCCCGGGCGAACCGCCTGGCCTCGTTGTGCACCTTGGTGACCAGCGGGCAGGTGGCGTCAATGACCTGCAGGTTGCGCTCGCTGGCGCTGACGTGCACCGTAGGCGCGACCCCGTGCGCGGAGAACACCACAATCGCTCCCTCGGGAACCTGCTCGGTCTCTTCGACGAAAACCGCACCGGCCTTAGCCAGGGTGTCAACCACGTGGCGGTTATGCACGATCTCGTGACGCACGTAGACAGGCGGGCCGTGTTTTTGAAGCGCGCGTTCGACCGTTTCGACGGCCCGATCCACGCCAGCGCAGTAGCCACGCGGCTCGGCCAGCAGCACCCGCTTACGGTTGGGACGGTCGGCCACCGATCGCGACGATACCGAAGCCCCGGGAATCCCCATGTCGACCGTCGGAACCATGGCATTCAGGGTACTTTGGGCCGACACGAACCCGCCAGCTCACGGCCACCGGCTTGGAGTTAGCCGCTGCTTGAGGCAGTCTTGGATCCATGGCTACTGCACCGTATGGGGTTCGGCTATTGGTCGGCGCGGCGACAGTCGCCGTTGAGGAGACGATGAAGCTGCCACGAACCATCCTGATGTACCCAATGACCCTGGCCAGCCAGGCGGCGCACGTGGTGATGCGATTCCAACAGGGCCTGGCCGAACTGGTGATCAAGGGCGACAACACCCTGGAGACGCTGTTTCCGCCCAAGGACGAGAAGCCGGAGTGGGCAACATTCGACGAGGACTTGCCCGACGCGCTCGAAGGGACTTCGATTCCATTGCTCGGCTTGTCGGATGCCAGCGAAGCCAAGAACGACGATCGCCGGTCCGACGGGCGGTTCGCGTTGTACTCGGTATCCGATACGCCGGAAACGACGACAGCATCCAGGAGTGCGGATCGCTCGACCAATCCCAAAACCGCCAAGCACCCCAAGTCGGCGGCCAAGCCGACAGTTCCGACGCCTGCGGTGGCAGCCGAACTCGACTATCCGGCGCTGACGCTGGCCCAGCTGCGGGCCAGGCTGCACACGCTCGATGTCCCCGAGCTCGAGGCCCTGCTGGCCTACGAGCAGGCCACCAAGGCCCGTGCCCCGTTCCAGACGCTGCTCGCCAACAGGATCACCCGCGCGACTGCGAAGTGACCCAGAATTCAGCGGAGAATCCGTTCCCGGTTCGCGCGGTGGCAATCCGGGTCGCGGGCTGGATCGACAAGCTGGGCGCGGTCTGGGTGGAGGGGCAATTGGCCCAGATCACAATGCGCCCAGACGCCAAGACGGTGTTCATGGTATTGCGCGATCCTGCGGCCGACATGTCGCTGACCGTGACGTGTTCCCGCGACCTGGTGCTGTCCGCGCCGGTGAAGCTGGCCGAAGGCGTTCAGGTAGTGGTCTGCGGCAAGCCCTCGTTCTACACCGGACGTGGCACATTCTCCTTGCGGCTCAGCGAGATTCGCGCTGTCGGCATCGGCGAGCTGCTGGCACGCATCGACCGGCTGCGCCGGCTGCTGGACGCCGAGGGGCTCTTCGACCCCCGCCTCAAGCGGCCGATCCCGTACCTGCCCAACATGATCGGTCTGATCACCGGCCGTGCGAGTGCCGCCGAACGTGACGTTACGACGGTGGCCTCGGCGCGCTGGCCAGCGGCACGTTTCGCCGTCCGCAACGTCGCCGTGCAGGGCCCCAACGCCGTCGGCCAGATCGTCGAGGCGCTGCGCGAGCTCGATCGAGACCCGGACGTCGACGTGATCGTGCTGGCCCGGGGCGGCGGCTCCGTCGAGGACCTGCTGCCGTTTTCTGACGAGACGTTGTGCCGCGCGATCGCGGCCTGCCGTACGCCCGTGGTCAGCGCCGTCGGTCACGAACCCGACAATCCGCTGTGCGATCTGGTCGTCGACCTGCGCGCCGCCACCCCCACCGACGCCGCCAAGAAAGTGGTTCCCGACACCGCAGCCGAGCAGCGGCTGATCGACGATCTGCGCCGGCGCAGCGCCCAGGCGTTGCGCAACTGGGTTTCCCGCGAGCAACGGGCAGTCGCGCAGTTGCGTAGCCGCCCGGTGCTGGCCGATCCGATGACGATGGTCAGCGTGCGCGCCGAGGAGGTCCACCGAGCCCGCTCGACGCTTCGTCGCAACCTCACCCTGATGGTCGCCGCCGAGACCGAACGCATCGGTCATCTGGCCGCACGCCTGGCCACGCTGGGTCCGGCCGCCACGCTCGCCCGCGGCTATGCCATAGTGCAGACCGTTGCTCAGACGGGACCCGAGGGCGGATCCGAACCACAGGTGCTGCGGTCGGTCCACGACGCACCGGAAGGCACCAAGCTGCGCGTGCGGGTTGCCGACGGAGCCCTAGCGGCGGTCAGTGAAGGACAAACCAATGGTCTGTGACCCCAACGGCGATGACACGGGCAGAACCCACGCAACTGTGCCTGTCAGTCAGCTTGGCTATGAAGCCTGCCGGGACGAGCTGATGGAAGTCGTGCGGCTTCTGGAGCAGGGCGGATTGGACCTCGATGCGTCGCTGCGACTGTGGGAAAGAGGGGAGCAACTCGCCAAAAGGTGCGAGGAGCACTTAGCTGGTGCACGCCAGCGGGTGTCCGATGTGCTGGCCGGCGACGAGGCCCAAAACGGCTAAGGCAAGGTTATGCTTCGCCGCATGGGTGATGCATCGCTGACAACCGAGCTCGGCCGCGTTCTGGTCACCGGCGGCGCGGGCTTCGTGGGCGCCAACCTGGTGACCACCTTGCTGGACCGCGGGCACTGGGTGCGTTCCTTCGACCGCGCGCCGTCGCTGTTGCCTGCGCATCCGCAACTGGAGGTGCTGCAAGGGGACATCACCGACGCGGACGTCTGCGCCGCGGCCGTGGACGGCATCGACACGATCTTCCACACCGCAGCGATCATCGAGCTGATGGGCGGCGCGTCGGTCACCGACGAGTACCGCCAACGTAGCTTTGCGGTCAACGTCGGCGGCACCGAGAACCTGCTGCACGCCGGCCAGCGGGCCGGGGTGCAGCGGTTCGTCTACACGTCATCCAACAGTGTGGTGATGGGCGGCCAGAACATCGCCGGCGGTGACGAGACGCTGCCCTATACCGACCGGTTCAACGACCTCTACACCGAGACCAAGGTGGTTGCCGAGCGATTCGTGTTGGCCCAGAACGGTGTCGACGGCATGCTGACGTGCGCGATCCGGCCCAGCGGCATCTGGGGAAACGGCGATCAGACGATGTTCCGCAAGCTGTTCGAAAGTGTGCTCAAGGGCCACGTCAAGGTGCTGGTCGGGCGCAAGTCGGCCCGGCTGGATAACTCTTACGTGCACAACCTGATTCACGGTTTCATCTTGGCCGCTGCCCATCTGGTGCCGGACGGCACAGCGCCCGGGCAGGCTTACTTCATCAACGACGCAGAGCCGATCAATATGTTCGAGTTCGCTCGGCCGGTGCTCGAGGCGTGCGGGCAGCGCTGGCCGAAGATGCGGATTTCCGGCCCCGCGGTCCGCTGGGTAATGACGGGGTGGCAGCGGCTGCACTTCCGGTTCGGATTCCCCGCGCCGCTGCTCGAGCCGCTGGCCGTCGAACGACTGTACCTGGACAACTACTTTTCGATCGCTAAGGCACGCCGCGACCTGGGCTATGAGCCGCTGTTCACCACCCAGCAGGCGCTGACCGAATGCCTGCCGTACTACGTGAGTCTGTTTGAGCAGATGAAGAACGAGGCCCGGGCGGAAAAAACGGCCGCCACAGTCAAGCCGTAGCCAGAATTATCTGAAACTCACCACTTGCTGCCCCAGGTCGCTCGGATGTGTGCGTCGACGTCGTGCACGACGGCGTCTCGCCTGCCGATAATCAGGCAGGCACGATGGGCCTCCTCGTAACATGGCCAGTCTGGCTCGCCATCGGGACCCGTGGGTTTGCCCCGCGTCGCGAAATTGATCCACCGCGTCCGTACCCTCCGGGACACCGCTATGGCGGCTTTGGCGTCGCCCAACTTCAATGCAGGGTCCTGGGATCCTCCGAGATTGCCCCAGACGTAAGGCAATTCGGTGGCATGGGCGGCCCGGACCAGCAGCAGCTTCAGCAGCGGAGTCGAGTAGTCAAACCGATACAGATACACCGGCGCCACCCCGCTGTGCCCTTCAGCGAGCCACACCGACGGCATCCGGAAGCCGACGTCGGTAGCCATACTCAATGAGCGTGCTTTGCGCCGCCATCGCGAGTACGCGGAGCCGATCTGCTCCTCGGTTGGCACTTGCAGATCGGGCTGTTCGGCGGCAATCTGGGTGAACATCGACGTGATCGCGCGGGGTGATCGGCATCAGCGGCGAGCGCATCAACCGAAAGAGCGCCGACTCGTGCTTGTTGGTGCCGATGATCAAGGGAACCGGGTGTGAGCGGCCCTCCTGCGCCAGCTTGACCGGGTAGTCGGGCAGCAGATCGCCGTCGACGATCGGGACGAACGCCAGCGTGCCGGGGTTACGAACCGGCACTTCGTTGAACACTTCGCTGGACGCGGAAAGGATTGCCGCGGTCGGCACTTCATGAACCTGTGCACATCGGACGGGTCGATTCCCAGCTTGTCGAGGACGCAAACCGCGACGCGCCGAGCCCTCACCTGGTCGTAGACCGATGTCGCCGGTGAGCTCTGGGCGATCGCCGCCGCGAACAGACCCGCGGCCGCCGGGGTGGCGAGCAGGGTCGTGACGATTCCCGCGCGGATTCACCGAACAGCGTGACCTTCTCGGGATCGCCGCCAAACACCGCGATGTTGTCTGCTACCCAGCGCAGCACGGCCAGCACGTCACGCAGGCCGATATTCGAGTCGAACCGTCGCCGTGACGTGTTGAACGACGACAAGTCCAGGAAGCCAAGCGCTCCGAGCCGGTAGTTGACCGTCACCACGACCACGTCGCCGCTGGCGGCCAACCTGCGGCCGTTATAGAGCGGCTGGCTGCCCGATCCCAGGATGTAGGCGCCCCCGTGCAGCCACACCATCACGGGTTTTCCGTCACCGGGCTCGGTGTCCGCCGGCGCCCAAATGTTCAGGCTCCAACAGTCCTCGCTCTGCGACGCCCCTAAATCGAGCGGCATGTTGGGGATGGCCGGCTGCGGGCAGGCCGGACCGAAGGTTGTGGCGTCGGCGACCTCGGTCCACCGTTCGGGAGGTTCGGGCGTCCGGAACCTCAGGTCACCTAGTGGTGGCGCGGCATACCGGATGCCTTTCCACACTTTGACGCGGCCATCATCGGCGCCCCGGACCGGACCATAGCGGGATTCGGCCACGCAGCTGTCGACGACCATACTTCTGGAATGTACCTACCCTGGGGGGTCGTCCTCGCCGGCGGCGCGAACGGTTTTGGGGCGGGTGCATACCAAACTGGTACCATCTGTGAAGTGAGTACACAGATTGCGGTTCGCTTGCCCGATGAGATTGTCGCGTTCATCGACGACGAAGTCCGGGGACAGCATGCCCGTAGCCGTGCGGCTGTCGTGCTGCGGGCGCTGGAACGGGAACGCCGCCGTCGTCTCGCCGAACGCGACGCGGAGATCCTCGCCACCAACACGTCAGCCACGGGTGATCTGGATACGCTGGCCGGCCACTGCGCTCGTACCGCCCTCGACATCGACTGATGCGACCTATCCACATCGCACAGCTTGACAAGGCTAGACCCGTCCTGATCCTTACCCGCGAGGTCGTACGTCCGCACCTCACGAACGTCACCGTCGCCCCGATCACGACAACCGTGCGTGGGCTAGCCACCGAAGTCCCGGTAGACGCGGTGAACGGGCTGAATCAACCGTCAGTCGTCAGCTGCGACAACACCCAAACGATCCCGGTGTGTGACCTTGGTCGTCAAATCGGCTACCTGCTCGCGTCGCAGGAGCCGGCTCTAGCCGAGGCCATCGGCAACGCGTTCGACCTCGATTGGGTGGTGGCATAGGTCTACAGCACTGCACCGACATCCGTTGACTCTGCATCCACCACGCAATAGTGCGAGTAACCCGCCTGCTGGACGCAGAGTCAGCACCAAGAAGCGAAGGGCGGACCCGCTTTGAACACCGAATTCACGCTCACTCAGAAGCGCGCCCTGGCGATCCTCACGTTGATCGCTTTGCTGTTCGGTGCGTACTTCCTGCGTAACTATTTCGTTCTGATCGTGGTGGCAGCCGTCGGCGCCTATTTGTTCACGCCACTTTTCAAGTGGTTCACCAAGCGCTTCAATACCGGCCTGTCGGCCGCCTGCACGTTGTTGTCGGCGCTGGCCGCCGTCGTCGTGCCGGTGGGAGCCTTGGTGGGGCTGGCGATCGTGCAGATCGCTCGCATGGTCGACTCCGTCGCCGACTGGGTGCGGACGACCGATCTGAGCACCCTCGGCGACAAGATCCTGCAATTCGTCAACGGCTTGTTTGACCGGGTGCCGTTCCTGCACATCACGGTTACCGCGGACGCACTGCGCAAAGCGATGATTTCGGTAGCACAGAACGTCGGCGAATGGCTGCTGCACTTCCTGCGCGACGCCGCCGGAAGCCTCGCCGGTGTCATCACGTCGGCCATCATCTTTGTGTACGTGTTCGTCGCGCTCTTGGTGAACCGCGAGAAGCTAAGGACACTGATCGGCCAGCTCAACCCGCTCGGCGAAGACGTCACGGATCTGTACCTGCAGAAGATGGGCTCGATGGTCCGCGGCACGGTGAACGGCCAGTTCGTCATCGCGGCGTGCCAGGGAGTCGCCGGCGCCGCATCGATCTACATCGCCGGATTTCACCACGGCTTCTTCATCTTCGCCATCGTGCTCACCGCGTTGTCGATCATCCCGCTGGGCGGCGGCATCGTGACGATTCCGTTCGGCATCGGGATGATCTTCTACGGCAATATCGCCGGGGGAATCTTCGTGCTGCTGTGGCATCTGCTGGTGGTTACCAACATCGACAACGTCCTGCGGCCGATCCTGGTGCCGCGCGACGCGCGGCTGAACTCGGCGCTGATGTTGCTGTCGGTGTTCGCCGGTATCACCATGTTCGGCCCCTGGGGTATCATCATCGGCCCGGTGCTGATGATCCTCATCGTCACCACCATCGACGTCTACCTCGCGGTGTACAAAGGCGTCGAACTGGAACAGTTCGAAGCACCACCCGTCCGCCGCAGGTGGCTGCCGCGTCGAGGCCCGGCCACGTCAAGAAACGCCCCGCCTCCGTCAACCGCTGAGTGAGACCCGCTATCGTGCGGGCAACGGGGGCTGCGATTGCGTCGCCGACGCCAGCGTGCGGAACTGATCGATGCTGCCGGCACCGGTGATTGCCAGCTGGGTGGCCCCGCCCGGTCCGGTGAGCCGTGTCGTCCATACCGGCTCGACGGCACCGTTTTCGTCCGAACCCTCGTAAACGACCCAACGGGTGCCGCCCACGTCGACCGTCCCCGTCGGGTACATCGACGGGTGGATGGAGCCGACCAGCTTGTCCTCGTCGGCGTTGCTCTGGGTCAAGCTCAGATATCTCCCGGTCGGGCTGATGAATCCCACGATTGAGGTCGCCGCGTTGCGGCGTTGACCGGTTGCCGGGTCCGCTCGCCCGTTCTCGATGCCGCCGCGACCCCCGGAGTTGGGCGTCCAGCCGCCTGGCAATTGCGGCAACCGTATCGGGAATCCCAGCGTCTTGGCGTCTGCCCGCAGCGCCTGGGCCGCATCGTAGGACGGGATCGGTCCCCGCTTGGTCCCGCCCAGTTGAAACGAGCACATCCCAACCAGGCCCGCCAACAGGATGCACCCCACGACCAGCGGCGCGAGCGACCAGAACATGTCGCGGCCGTCCTGCAGCAACCGCGGTTTAGCCGGCCTAGGGGTCGGCTGCGGCTCGGCGGTCACATGGCCAGTATCCCAGCTCCAGCGCACGGTTCGGCTTCTGGGACAATCACCAACCATGACAGCTGAGGGATCCGGTTCGTCGACGGCCGCGGTGGCCAGCCACGACCCGTCGCACACCAGGCCATCGCGCCGGGAAGCCCCGGACCGCAACCTGGCCATGGAGCTGGTCCGGGTGACCGAGGCCGGAGCCATGGCCGCGGGCCGCTGGGTAGGCCGCGGCGACAAGGAGGGCGGCGACGGCGCGGCGGTCGACGCGATGCGCGAACTGGTCAACTCGGTTTCCATGCGCGGGGTGGTGGTCATCGGCGAAGGCGAAAAGGACCACGCACCAATGCTCTACAACGGCGAAGAAGTGGGCAACGGCGACGGACCGGAATGCGACTTTGCCGTCGACCCCATTGACGGCACCACGCTGATGAGCAAGGGCATGACCAACGCCATCTCGGTGCTGGCGGTAGCCGATCGCGGCACCATGTTCGACCCGTCGGCGGTGTTCTACATGAACAAAATCGCCGTCGGCCCCGATGCCGCACACGTGCTGGATATCACCGCGCCGATCTCGGAAAACATCCGAGCGGTCGCCAAGGTCAAGGACCTGTCGGTGCGAGACATGACGGTGTGCATCCTGGACAGGCCGCGGCACGCGCAACTCATCCACGACGTCCGCGCCACCGGGGCCCGGATCCGGCTGATCACCGATGGCGACGTCGCCGGCGCGATCTCGGCGTGCCGACCGCACTCCGGCACCGACCTGCTAGCTGGGATCGGCGGCACCCCGGAGGGAATCATCGCCGCCGCGGCGATCCGCTGCATGGGCGGGGCGATCCAGGCGCAGCTCGCCCCGCGCGACGACGCGGAACGCCGCAAGGCCCTAGAAGCCGGTTACGACCTGAACCAGGTCTTGACCACCGAAGATCTGGTGTCCGGGGAAAACGTCTTCTTCTGCGCCACTGGGGTCACCGACGGCGACCTGCTCAAGGGAGTGCGTTACTACCCCGGCGGCTGCACCACCCATTCGATCGTGATGCGCTCGAAGTCCGGCACCGTCCGGATGATCGAGGCCTACCACCGGCTTTCAAAGCTCAACGAATACTCCGCGATCGACTTCACCGGCGACAGCAGCGCCGTGTACCCATTGCCCTAACACACCCACGACACACAAGGAACCCGATCAATGGCCGTTGACGCCGACAGCGCCAATTACCGCATCGAGCACGACACCATGGGCGAAGTCCGGGTGCCGGCAAAAGCGTTGTGGCGCGCGCAAACCCAGCGCGCGGTGGAGAACTTCCCGATATCCGGCCGCGGGTTGGAGCGCACCCAGATCCGCGCGCTAGGCCTGCTGAAAGGCGCCTGCGCGCAGGTGAACTCCGACCTCGGGTTGCTGGCGCCGGAGAAAGCCGACGCCATCATCGCCGCGGCCGCCGAGATCGCCGACGGTCAACACGACGACCAGTTTCCCATCGACGTCTTCCAGACCGGCTCGGGCACCAGCTCCAACATGAACACCAACGAGGTGATTGCGTCCATCGCGGCCAAGGGCGGGGTCACGTTGCATCCCAACGACGACGTGAACATGTCGCAGTCGTCCAACGACACCTTCCCGACGGCCACCCACATCGCGGCCACCGAGGCCGCGGTCGCTCATCTCATCCCAGCGCTGCAGCAGCTGCACGACGCATTGGCCGCCAAGGCTCTTGATTGGCACACGGTGGTGAAGTCGGGCCGAACGCATCTGATGGACGCCGTTCCGGTGACACTCGGCCAGGAGTTCAGCGGATATGCCCGCCAGATCGAGGCCGGCATCGAGCGGGTGCGCGCGTGTCTGCCCAGGCTGGGCGAGCTGGCGATCGGCGGCACCGCGGTGGGTACCGGCCTCAACGCTCCCGACGACTTCGGCGTCAGAGTGGTCGCGGTGCTGGTCGCGCAGACCGGTCTGTCGGAATTGCGTACGGCGGCTAATTCTTTCGAAGCTCAGGCTGCCCGCGACGGGCTGGTGGAGGCGTCCGGGGCGCTGCGCACGATCGCGGTATCGCTGACCAAGATCGCCAACGACATCCGCTGGATGGGATCGGGCCCATTGACCGGCCTGGCCGAGATCCAACTGCCAGATCTGCAGCCGGGCAGCTCGATCATGCCGGGAAAGGTGAATCCGGTTCTGCCGGAGGCGGTTACGCAGGTCGCCGCGCAGGTGATCGGAAACGACGCCGCCATCGCCTGGGGTGGGGCCAACGGCGCATTCGAACTCAACGTCTACATCCCGATGATGGCCCGCAACATCCTCGAGTCCTTCAAGCTGCTGACCAATGTGTCACGGCTGTTCGCCCAGCGCTGCATAGCAGGGCTGACCGCCAACGTCGAGCACCTGCGGCGGCTGGCCGAGTCCTCACCGTCGATCGTGACACCGTTGAATTCGGCCATCGGCTACGAGGAGGCGGCCGCCGTCGCCAAGCAAGCACTCAAGGAACGCAAAACGATTCGCCAAACCGTGATCGACCGTGGCCTGATCGGCGACAGGCTGTCGATCGAGGATCTGGACCGCCGTCTGGACGTGCTGGCAATGGCCAAGGCCGAGCAGCTCGACAGCGATCGGCTATGACGGTTCCTCCCGCTGGCCCCTACGGCAACTACCCCTACGGCCCGAATACGTATGGGCAGGACCCGTATTGGGGAGGCCAACCGCAGGGCGGCTCCTATCCGCCGGCCTACCCACCCCAGCAGTATCCGCCCGGCTGGCCGGCGGGGCCCTATCCGCCAGGACCACCTCCGCCCGGGCCAGGATCGAAGACACCGTGGCTGATCCTCGCCGGCCTCGCGGTGCTGGGTGTCATCCTACTGGTGGTGATCCTGGTGATCGGCCTCCGCGGCGACAACAAGTCGACCACGGCAACCTCTCCGGCGACGAGTGCTCCCACGTCGCAACCGTTTTCCCAGCAAACCGCAACCGGTTGTACCCCAAATGTGTCCGGCGGTGTGCAGCCCATCGGCGATTCGATCAGTGCGGGTAAGCTGTCGTTCCCGACCAGCGCGGCACCCGGGTGGTCGGCGTTCTCCGACGACCAGAACCCGAACCTCATCGACGCGGTGGGCGTCGGCCACGAGGTGGCCGGTGCCGACCAGTGGATGATGCAAGCCGAGGTTGCGATAACCAACTTCGTCACCACCATGGACGTCGCCGCGCAAGCATCGAAGTTGATGCAATGCGTGGCCGACGGCCCCGGCTACGCAGGCTCGTCGCCCACCCTGGGCCCGACCAAGACGTCGTCGATCACCGTCGACGGGGTCAGGGCCGCCCGGGTAGACGCCGATATCACAATCGCCGACAGTTCACGCAACGTCAAAGGTGATTCGGTCACGATCATCGCGGTCGACACCAAGCCGGTCACCGTCTTCCTGGGCGCCACCCCCATCGGTGATGCAACCTCGCGCGCCACCGTCGAGAGGGTCATTGAGGCGCTGAAGGTCAACAAGTCCTGAGGTTACGCACCGTTATTTGGCCCGCCCGAATTCTGACCCGCAATATCGGTGATCGGGAAGTTGGGCATCGGCTTGGGCGATGAGGTGTTGGGCAACGGCGGGATCTCGCTGGCCGGAATGTCACGCAGTTCGTTGACGGGTGGACCGTTTTCCCGGCTGCCGTAACTGCTTCCTGGCGCCCTCGGCCCGAGCAGCTCGCTGACGGTCACCAGGCGATAGCCGTTGGCTTTGAGCACCGGGATGAACTGGTACACCACGTCGACGGTGCTGGAGTAGGTGTCGTGGAACAACACCACCGAACCCGGCTTGATCTGCGTCATCAGCATGTGCCGGGTTGCTGCCGTGTTGGAGTCGTTGATCCAGTCGAAAGGTATAACGTCCCAAAGGATTTCGGCTTGCCCAACCTTGGCCGCGGCCTGGCGTACCGCATCGTTGGACAGTCCGCCGGCCGGGCGATACAACGTCGGCGTGCGGCCGGTCGCCGCGGCGATCACATCGTTGGCCCTGGAGAATTGGCCGGGGATATCCTCGGGCGGAATCGTGGTCATATTGGGGTGTTCCCAGGTATGGCTACCGATCTCCATGCCCGCGTCCGCGATGCGCCGGGCGCCGGCGGGGTTGGCGGCCACTTTGTTGCCGATCAGGAAGAAGGTGGCTTTGGCGTCGTTGTCGGTCAGGATGTGCAGCAGCCGGTCGGTATAGGGCCCCGGACCGTCGTCGAAGGTCAACGCGACACACTTGATGACCGAACAGCTCAGGTTCTCCGCCCGTGTGACCCGGCCGCTAAGCCCGCCCACCACCAGCACCGCACCGGCGACCACGACACCGGTAACCGTGCGCCAGTAGCGCCAGGTCTGGTTGTCGGGTCGCTTCGGCACCCAGGAAGTCTACCGGCAAGCAGACACAGAATCGCACGCGCCGGGCCGGCGCAGTGCGATTCTGTGTCTGCTCGCGGGAGGCGCACTCAGCGCGGCCCGGTGATCTCCTCGAGCATCTCGGTGACCAGCGCGGCGATCGGCGAGCGCTCACTGCGCAGCAAGGTGATGTGGGCGAACAACGGATGACCTTTGAGCTTCTCGATCACCGCGGCGACCCCGTCGTGGCGGCCGACCCGCAGGTTGTCGCGCTGGGCGATGTCGTGGGTCAACACCACCCGGGAACCGGTCCCCAACCGGGACAGCACGGTCAGCAACACATTGCGCTCCAGCGACTGTGCCTCGTCGACGATGACGAACGAGTCATGCAACGAGCGGCCCCGGATGTGGGTCAGCGGCAGCACCTCGAGCATGCCACGGGACAGCACTTCCTCGAGCACCGCCGGGCTGGCCAGCCCCTCGAGGGTGTCGAAGACCGCCTGCGCCCACGGGCCCATCTTCTCGCTCTCGCTACCGGGCAGGTAGCCCAGCTCCTGGCCGCCGACCGCGTACAGCGGGCGGAAGACCACCACCTTGCGGTGGGTGCGTCGCTCCAGCACGGCTTCCAGACCCGCACACAACGCCAAAGCGGACTTGCCCGTGCCGGCTTTGCCGCCCAGCGACACGATGCCCACCGACTCATCGAGCAGCAAATCCAGCGCCACCCGCTGCTCGGCGGAGCGGCCACGCAGACCGAACGCCTCACGGTCACCTCGCACCAGCTGAACACGTTTATGCGCATTGACCCGGCCCAGCGCGTGGGAACCGCCGCCCAGCAACCGAATCCCGGTGTGACACGGTAGGTCCCGGGCTTCGACCAGGTCGATCTCGCCATCGGCGAACAACGCATCGATATCCGCGGAAGCGGTCTCGAGCTCGTGCATCCCCGACCATCCGGACACAACGACGTCCTGCGCGTGGTACTCGTCGGCGGCCAGCCCCACCGCGGCGGCCTTAACGCGCAGCGGAATGTCCTTGCTGACCAACGTGACCCGCTTGCCCTCGGCGGCGAGGTTGGCGGCGCAACTCAAGATCCTCGAGTCGTTGCTGTCGGTGCGAAAGCCTGCGGGCAGCACCGCCGGGTCGGTGTGATTGAGTTCGACGTGCAGCGTACCGCCTTGGGTGCCAACCGGAATCGGCTGATCCAACCGCCCGTGTTCTAGGCGCAGATCGTCGAACAGACGCAACGCCTGGCGGGCGAACCATCCCAGCTCGTGGTGGTGGCGCTTGGCTTCTAGCTCGCTGATCACCACCAACGGAACCACCACATCGTGTTCGGCGAACCGGCTGCACGCCCACGGATCGGACAGCAGCACAGAGGTGTCGAGCACGTACGTGCGGGTATCGGTCACGGAGCGCTCCTCGAGCTAACGGCGCTCGAGCGGACCCACCCGAGCATGTCGGCGGGGGCAGCGACACCAGGACCGGGGCCGGTCCTGCCCTTGTCATGACAGCCGTCGTGACGGAAGGTGCCGCCCTGGCAGCAGAGCATGTCGCTAGCCATCGAGTGCGACGCTACTCCGCCGGCCGTACCCCCGCAGGGCAGGCGCGCCGACGGGTGTCTAGCCCGTGACGAATTGCTTGAGGGAGGGCTCCCCAGCCAGGCCCCATGCCGTGATGCGGTCCGAGATCAGCTGCCGTAGCTGCGGCTTGCCGAAAATGCCAGCGTCGGCCACGTTCTGCAGCTTGTCTCGGTAGGCCTCGATGTCGGCCCCGAGGACGTCGAGGTCGGCGGCACGGGCGGCGATCGCCGCGATCGTCTCGTCACGCGTGTAGTCCAGGCAGTGCGTAACGAGGTTGGCGAAGAACTCCTCGTGTCGCACTTCGTCTCGGGCGATGCGGTCGATGAGTCCGGCCAGGATGGGCTCTTCGATCTGCGCGGCCAGATTACGACAGAACACCGCGCCGCAGCGCTCGTAGAACGCCATGTACACCAGGGTCTCGACCTGCGTGTACTTCTCGGCTCGGTAGCCCTTCATCACGTGTTGGACTCGAACGTCCTCGTTGGCGACCGGGTCGACTTCCCGGGTCACCACCAGGTATTCGCGCAGTGCGATGGCGTGCAGGTGCTCCTCTGCGGTCCACCGGCCGAGCCAGCGGCCCCACCAATCCTCGAGTATGAAGTGCTCGACGAGCTCACGGTGATGACCGGCCAGGTTGTCCTTGAGGATCAGCAGGATCTCGCATGCGTCGGTGATCGTTCTGGGCAGCGTCGACTGGGATGGATCCCAATCGCGTCCGCCGAGGAATGCGAAGTTCTCCCCCTGATCGAACGGGACGTAGTCGTGGGCGAACCAGATGTCCTCGGTGTCGAGGTGGCGGGTCATGTTCGCTTCGACCACCGGCTCGAGCTCAAGGGTCAGCGCATCAGCGACAGGTTTCTGTGCCATGCGGTAACTGTAACTCGCATACACAGATTTCGTGAAATCGGGCGCCGCCGTGTCGCGCGGTGATCGGCGCTCTCGCGCTTATGCGCGCCAACGACAGGCCCGCGTCAGCGGCCGACCAGACTCCACTCCTCGAGCCCGTCGTAGAGCGGAAACGCCCTGGCCAGCCGGGTCGCCCGATCCTTAAGCGCCGACACATCAACGGAACTGCCGGTCGCCAGCGCGGTCGCAATAATGTCGGCGACCTCGGTGAACTCGGTGTCGCCGAAGCCGCGGGTCGCCAGCGCGGGCGTGCCTATCCGCAGGCCCGAGGTCACCATCGGCGGTCGGGGATCATTGGGGACGGCGTTGCGGTTGACCGTGATGCCGACCTCGTGCAGCAGGTCCTCGGCGGCCTGGCCATCCAGTGGGGAATCACGCAGATCGACCAGCACCAGGTGGACGTCGGTGCCGCCGCTGACCACCGACACACCGGCCTTGGCGACATCGGGAGCCATCAGTCGATCGGCAATGATCCGGGCCCCGGACAGCGTGCGCCGCTGCCGGTCGGCAAATTCGGGTGTGGCGGCGATCTTCAACGCGACCGCCTTGCCGGCAATGACGTGCATGAGCGGACCGCCCTGCTGCCCGGGAAACACCGCCGAGTTGATCGCCTTGGCGTACTGCTGCTTACCGACGATCAGGCCGGAGCGGCCGCCGCCGAGCGTCTTGTGCACGGTGGTGGACACCACATCCGCGTGCGGCACCGGCGACGGGTGCAACCCCGCGGCGACCAGACCCGCGAAATGCGCCATGTCCACGAGCAACTTGGCCCCGACCTCGTCGGCGATCGACCGGAACGCCGCGAAGTCGAGCACCCGCGGGTAGGCCGACCAGCCGGCGATGATCACCTTCGGGCGGAATTCGAGTGCGGTGGCCCGCACCGCATCCATGTCGATCAGATGTGTCGCCGGGTCGACGCCGTAGAAGCCATTCTCGTAGAGCTTGCCGGAGAAGTTCAGCCGCATGCCATGGGTCAGGTGACCACCGTTGGCCAGGTCCAGACCCAACAGCCGCTCGCCGGGTGACATCAGCGCATGCAGCACCGCGGCGTTGGCCTGAGCGCCCGAATGCGGTTGCACATTGGCGAATTCGGCACCGAACAACGCCTTGGCTCGGTCGCGGGCGAGGTTTTCCACCACGTCGACGTGCTCACAACCGCCGTAGTAGCGCCGCCCGGGCAGTCCCTCGGCGTACTTGTTGGTCAGCACACTGCCCTGGGCCTGCAGCACAGCGCGCGGTACGAAGTTCTCCGAGGCGATCATCTCCAGGGTGTCTCGTTGCCGACCAAGCTCCTTGGCCAGCAACTCGGCGATATCGGGGTCAACCTCAGCGAGCGGGGCAGACATTACCGCGGTAGTGCGAGCGTCAGGTGCAGCAGTCACGGGCGCCAGTGTATCCAGCGAGCCGCTCCCGGGCTGATTACCCTTAATGCAGCACACGCCATCCACCGTTGCACGTCTGCACCGCAAACGGCAGCCACTAGTGCCCCAGCTGCCACGTAGGTCACGAGTAGCGGTGGGCGGTTTGTGCCCGACTCACAGCATCAACCGGCGTCAGCGTGCGAAATTCACAGGGCCACAGCTGAATTCCATCGAAACACCGCGCCCTGGCCCCAGTGCCCAGCTAAGCCCAGGGGGTACCCCCGGCCCTCGGCACCGACACGGAGTCTGCCAGCACCGCACTTCGCCAGCCCAGCCATCAGGCCCCGCACCCGTCCCTGCAAGACTGACACCATGTCGCGGCTTAGCGAGCCGAGCCCATATGTCGAGTTCGACCGAAGGCAGTGGCGCGCGCTCCGTATGTCGACTCCGCTAGCCCTCACCGAAGAAGAACTGGTTGGCCTGCGCGGTCTCGGTGAGCAGATCGACCTGTTGGAGGTCGAAGAGGTCTACCTACCGCTGGCCCGGCTGATTCACCTGCAAGTCGCCGCCCGCCAACGGCTGTTCGCGGCCACCGCGGAATTTCTCGGCGAGCCCCAACAAAACCCGGACCGGCCGGTGCCGTTCATCATCGGTGTGGCCGGCAGTGTGGCGGTCGGCAAGTCCACCACCGCCCGCGTGCTGCAGGCGCTGCTGGCTCGCTGGGATCACCACCCCCGGGTAGATCTGGTGACCACCGACGGCTTTCTCTACCCCAACGCCGAGCTGCAGCGGCGAAACCTCATGCATCGCAAAGGTTTTCCGGAAAGCTATAACCGCCGGGCACTGATGCGGTTTGTCACCTCGGTGAAGTCCGGCTCCGACTACGCATGTGCGCCGGTGTATTCGCATTTGCACTACGACATCATCCCGGGGGCAGAACAAGTGGTCCGCCATCCCGACATCCTGATCCTGGAGGGGCTCAACGTCTTGCAGACCGGCCCCACGCTCATGGTGTCGGATCTGTTCGATTTTTCGTTGTATGTAGACGCCCGGATCGAGGACATCGAGCAGTGGTACGTATCACGGTTTTTGGCCATGCGCACCACGGCGTTCGCCGACCCGGAATCACACTTCCACCACTACGCGGCTTTTTCTGACTCGCAGGCCGTCGTCGCCGCGCGCGAGATCTGGCGGACCATCAACCGGCCCAACCTCGTGGAGAACATTCTGCCGACCCGTCCCCGGGCCACCCTGGTGCTGCGCAAGGACGCCGATCATTCCATTAACCGGCTGCGGCTGCGCAAGCTGTAATTGGCGGTCCAATCGCCGGGTGCAGGCGAGTTAGGCCGCCAGCCGGCGCACTCCCGGATATTGCCATCCCTCGAAAACCGTGGTGTACCCGCCTCGGGCCGGCGTAGCGGCGATACCGGTTGCGGTCATCGGCGCCAATTCAGCGGCAACGATCGACACCAGGGCGTGCGCGAAGTTTGCGACGACGCCAATGCCGCGGAGGCGGCCAGCCTACCGGCTACGGCGACACGCCAGCCGTGCCGGTTTGGCCGAACAGCAGGCCTCCAAGCCCGCCGGACCCGCCGGGTCCGCCGGGCCCCGGGGTGCCCCCGGTGCCGCCCGCGCCTCCGTTGCCCCCATTGCCGCCGTCGCCGATCAGCTGCGCATCGCCACCATCACCGCCTTTGCCGCCGGCACCGCCGGTGGCGCCGGGGCCGCCGATGCCACCGCTTGACCCCTGGCCGCCGGCGCCGCCATTGCCATACAGCACCCCGCCGGGGGCACCGTTACCGCCGTCGCCACCGTCGCCGCCGCTGCCGTTCAGGCCGGGGAGGCCGAATGAACCGCCGCCAAGCCCGCCGCCGGCACCGTTGCCGCCTTTTCCGCCGCCCCCGCCGGCGCCGCCATTGCCGAACAGCCACGCACCGTTGCCGCCAGCCCCGCCGCCGTCACCGCCGCTGCCGGCGCCGCCGCCGGACCCGCCATTACCGCCGTTCCCGTCGGTGCCCCCGCCGTTACCGGCGCCGCCGTTGCCGCCAATATCGGCGGCACCGCCAGACCCGCCGGGGCCACCATTGCCGCCGGCACCGAACAACAGCCCACCGGTGCCGCCGGCCCCGCCGTTGCCGCCATCACCGCCATCACCGCCAGCACCGCCGTCACTGCTTATGAACCCGGTACCGCCAGCGCCGCCCCTATCGCCGGCGCCGCCGGAGGCGCCGTGCCCGCCGGCGCCGCCCACGCCCAACAGCCCGGCGTTGCCACCGGCCCCGCCGGACCCACCGGTCCCGCCGATCCCCCCGTTGCCGCCGGTGCCGCCGCCATTGGTGCTGCTGACGCCGTTAGCGCCGGCTCCGCCGGCTCCGGCGGTGGCGCCCTGGCCGCCGGCCCCGCCGTTGCCGTACAGCCACCCCCCGGTGGCGCCGTTGCCGCCGTTGCCGCCATTGCCGCCGTTGCCGCCATTGCCGCCGTTCCCGCCGCCACCGCCGGCTTGGCCGCCGGCGCCGCCGGCGGCCGCGGCCCCG